>JADMIO011419541.1_pt1 | contig 27832 bp, 39 predicted proteins | sample 8958161 | NCBI WGS metagenome assembly JADMIO01 (sample SAMN16585339, study PRJNA669376) | soil metagenome | isolation source: Crop rotation soil | place: USA: Cullars Rotation, Alabama | collected 2011
CCTCCGCCTCTGAAAGGATGTCCGCAGCCATGACGCAAAGTACTCTCGCCGATCGTCTCCGAAACCTCGGGGGCGCGCCCGCCGCCCGACCCTCCACCCCCGTCACGGCGACGGAGGCACCCACGTCGGCCATCGACCCGGCGAGGACGCTCGCGCCCGGCACGCCCCCGGCCAGCGCCCCGGGCGGGCTCGCGGCCAAGCTCGCGGCTCGCGCCGCTGCCGGAGCCCCGGCCGTCGAGGCGCAGGCCGCGCCCGTCGCCGCTACGGGCGGGCTCGCGGCCAAGCTCGCGGCCCGGAACCTGGCACAGGCTGCGGCGAAGCCCGTCGTGCTCGAGGACGCGACCACGCGCGCCGACGAGGTGCGCACGATCGCCGAGTCTGTTCGCGCCCCGACGCCCGAGACCGTCGCCGAGGCGCGCGCGGTCGCGCAGGAACTCGACGCGGCGTATGCAGCACACGGGTTGCCGGCAGGCGTGACGGAGGCTTTCGATGCGGTCGTGCGCGCCACCGAGGCCAACCCCGCCGCGCTCGCAGCCTCGATCGAGTGCCCCTCCCTCCGCGACCAGTTCGCGATGGCTGCCCTCACCGGCATCCTGTCGCGAGGCACCTACGAAAGCTACGACACCACGGCGATCCAAGCCTACGCCCTCGCCGAAGCGATGATCGTCGCACGTAGCGCCATCTGATGACCCACCCCCTCGCCGAACGTCTCTCAGGGTTCGAGCCCCGGGCAAACACGAAGCTTTCTGCCTCGTTCCGCCGTCATGGTGTGCGCGACTCGGCCGAGCTTCGTCGTGTGCTCGACCTGCCGCGGCGCACGCTCGTCGTGCCCGCGGACACGCTCGACCTCACGGACGCGTTCGGCGGGGCGGATGACGGGATGCAGCTGAAGCCCCTGCAGGCGCTCGCGCTCGAGGAACTGCACCGCGTGGGAGGGCTCGTCGCCTCGATCCGCGTCGGCGGCGGCAAGACCCTCATCACGTTCCTGGCGGCGCGCGCGTCGGAGTCGCAGCGCCCCCTCTTGCTCGTGCCGGCCGACATCGTTCAGAAGACGCGCGACGACTTCAAGCGCTACGCCGAGCACTTCCACGTCCCTGCCACGCTCGTGCCGACCGTGCTCTCGTACTCGATGCTCGGCCTCGAGCAGTCGGCGGGCGAACTCGAACGCATCAACCCCGACCTCATCATCGCGGACGAAGGTCACCGGCTCAAGAACCCGAAGGCCAGCGTCACGCGCCGCGTCAAGCGGCACCTCGATAGGCACCCGAGCTGCAGGTTCGCCGTGCTCTCGGGCACGCTCACGACGCGCAAGATCGCGGAGTGCGCGCACCTCTACGAGTGGGCGCTGCGCGAGCGCTCGCCACTGCCCCGGAAGTGGGCCGAGATCACCGAGTGGGGCCTCGCCATCGACGAGGCGCTTCAGAACCCCGCCGCGCGCATGGAGGCCGGGGGCCTCGCCAAGCTCATGGACGCGGAGGATCGCAAGATCCATCGCGACGACCCGGTCGCGGCCACGCGCTCAGCCGTGCGCAAGCGCATCCACGATACGGCCGGCGTCGTGGCGTCGACTGACGACGGACCGGCGTGCTCGCTCCGAGTGACGCTCCGCATCGTCGAGGGGTTCAACAAGGCGATCGACGACGCGTTCGCGAAGCTCGACGCTACGTGGGAGACCCCGAGCGGCGAAGTGGTCACCGACGCCGTGACGAAGTGGCGCCACGAGACGGAGCTAGCTCACGGGTTCTACTACCGCTTTCGCGACGAGCCCCCGCACGATTGGAAGACCGCACGACGCGGGTGGAACTCGGTGGTTCGCCACATCATCGACCACAACCGGCGCGAGCTGGATTCTCCGCTGCAGGTCGAGCGCGCCGTAGCGCGCGGCGACTTCGACGGCGAGCGCGCGGTGAGCAACGGTATCGTGCTCGGTGGGGACACGATCGACGCGGTGCTCCGCGCGTGGCTCGAGGTCAAGGACACGTTCGCGCCGGTGACGGTGCCCGTGTGGCTCGACGACCGCATCGTGCGTGAGGTGCGCGATTGGTGGAAGGAAGGGCCCGGGCTCGTGTGGGTCTCGCATGTCGCCGCGGGCGAGAAGCTGTCGAAGGATCTCGGCGTGCCGTATTACGGCGCGAAGGGTCTCGACGCGCGCGGGCGCAGCATCGACAAGGCGCCCCGCGGCGAGCTGGCGATCGCGTCCGTGCACGCGTGCCGCACGGGCCGGAACCTCCAAGGGATCTGGCACCGCAATCTCTTCGTGACCGCGTCCATGGGCGCCGAAGCGTGGGAGCAGGCCATGGGCCGCACGCACCGCGACGGCCAACTCGAAGACGAGGTCACGGTCGACGTGCTCGTGTCGTGCACCGCGCAGTGGCGCGGGTTCGAGACCGCGCAGGGGCAGGCGGACTACGCGCACCGCATCACCGGGCAACCGCAGAAGCTCGGCTACTGCGACCTCGTGATCCCCCCCAAGACTCCGACCGGTCCGCGTTGGATCGGTCTGTAGAACAGCAACAAAGACAGAGGCAACACCATGGGTATTTTCAGCCAGGTTCGTGAATCCAAGGTCAACGGCGGCGGGCTCTCTTTCTCGGATCAGCACACGAAAGAGATCTTCGCGGGCCGGTACAGAGTGAAGGTCACGGCCGCGAAAACGATCACGGCGCAGGTGGGGGGCAAGCTCTACGCGATCATCGAAATGGCGATCACCGAGAGCACGAACCCCGCGCGCCCGGTCGGCATGAAGCCGAGTCAGGTGATCCCCGTCGCCGACATCATGGGGCCCCCGAACATCAAGAAATTCATCAACGCGTGTTTCGGTGAGCCCGGCGACGGCGACGTCGCCGCGGTCGAAGCGGCCGCGAGCGAGTTGATCGGCCGCACGGTCAGCTACGAGCAAATCTGCGACTTCGTGTTCTCGGACGAGAACCCGATGCAGGACATCGAGCTGGTCCTCGAGATCGTCCCCATCCGGACGAAAAAGGGCGACCCGTTCCCGCGCCACGACTGGAGCGCCGTCCCCGCGCAGTGACGGAAAGCGAAACGCCGGGAGGGTGAGACCTCCCGGCGTTTCTGGACGTGCACCGCGACCGAAGACCCCTGGAACCGAGAGACTACCATGCCCCTGACCCCGCGCAACATCGTCGCCTACGACTGCGAAACGCCCCTTATCGCCCCGGGCCTACTCGCGCCGCCTCTCGTCTGCGTGACGTTCGCGCACCGCGATACCAGCTACTGGCGGATTCTCCATCGGTCCGATCGGCACACCATCGTCGAGAACGTCCAGCGGGCGCACGACACCGCCGACGCCATCGTAGGCGCGAACACCGCATTCGATGCGTGCGTGGTCATGGACTACGACGAGCGCCTCGTGTTGCCGGTCCTGCTCGCGTACGAGGAAGGGCGCGTGTTCGACGTCCTGATCAACGCGAAGCTGGCCGACATCGCGCGCGGCCAGCTCGGTGGCTCGACCGACGGGCACGGCGTGTACTCGCGCCGTGGGTACTCCCTCGCCGACCTCGTGAAGCGGGACACCGGCAAGGACCGGAGCGCGGAGAAGAGCGACCCCGGGGGTTGGCGCATGCGCTACGCCGAGCTGCACGACGTGCCGATCAACCAATGGCCCGAGGACGCGATCACGTACGCGATCGAGGACGCGGACGATACGCTCGAGGTGTTCGAGCGTCAGCTTCTCGATCACGTGTGGCAGCCCGACGCCGCGGCGCGCGCGCGCTGCTACCTCGCCCTGCACATGCTGTCGGTCCACGGCATCATGACCGACCCCGAGGCCATCGATGCGCTCGAGGGCGCGACCGCGCAGAGGTTCAAGGATCTCACCCACGAACTGCACGCGGCGGGTCTCGTCCGCTCGAACGGCACGCGCGACACGAAGAAGGCGAAGAAGCGTCTCGTGGAGATCTACCGCGCGAACGGCGTGCCCGTGCCGCTCACCGACACGGGGTGGAAGCTGATCAAGGCGGAGGTGAAGAAGCTTCGCGACGAGGGCGCGTCCCGCGAGATCATCGACGACGTGAAGCGCCAGTGCGTCGAGATCCTCGCCGACGAGTACCCGTCGCTCGATGAGGAGTCCTGCAACGGCACGGGCGATGACCTGCTTGAGAAGTACGCCGAGCGAACGAAGCTTGCGACCGTCGTCGACACGCACATACCGGACCTCCGCAAGGGCGTGACGACGCCCATCCAAGCGCGGTGGGACATGGCCGAATCCGGGCGCGTGACCTGCAGCAAGGGCCGCGGCGGAAGCGTCAACGGCTTTCAGCTCACGAACCCGATTCGGTCGATGGTGCTGACGTGCCCTGCGTGTGAGGGCTACCCCGGCGAAGGCATCGAGTGCGCGCACTGCGGCGGCAAGGGCTCGTTCGTCGGACCCGGGGTGCGCGAGTGCTTCCGCGCGCGGCCGGGGTATGTCTTCATCGACGCCGACTTCACCGGCCTCGAGCTGTGCACGGTCGCGCAAGCCTGCATCGACATCGTTGGGTGGAGCGACCTCGGCGACGCGATCAACGCGGGGCTCGACCCGCACCTCGACTTCGGTGCGCAGCTGCTCGGCATCACCTACGACGAGGCCGTGCGCCGCAAGCACGAGAAGGAAGTGAAAGAGGCGCGGCAGCTTGCGAAGGTCGCGAACTTCGGATTCCCCGGCGGGCTCGGCGCCGAGGGGTTCCTGGCCTTCGCGCGCGGGTACGGGATCAAGACGCTCACCGAGGATCGGGCGAAGGAACTGAAAGCCGCGTGGCTCGCGCGCTGGACCGAGTTCGCGCCGTACTTCGCGCACGTGCGCGGTCTCGTCGAGGACACGGGCGGGCTCGCCGAGGTGGTGCAGCTCTACTCCCACCGCGTGCGCGGGCTCGTGCCGTACACGGCCGCGTGCAACACCTACTTCCAAGGGCTCGGCGCGGACGGCGCGACGGCGGCGCTCTGGGCCGTGACCATTCGCTGCTACGCCGATCCCGAGTCGCCCTTGTTCGGGTGCCGCGTCGTGAACTTCATCCACGACCAGCTTCTCGTCGAGGCCCCCATCGGCCGCGCGCACGAGGCAGCGGTCGAGTGCGGGCGCGTCATGGTCGAAGCCTGCAACGCGTTCCTGCCGAACGTCCCGGTGAAGTGCGCGCCGTGTCTCTCGTTCGCGTGGCACAAGGACGCCGAAGCGGTGTTCGACCTGCCGCAGGTGCAGCGCGATCCAACGACGTGGATGTTGAAGGAACCCCGGCTCATCCCGTGGGACGCCGCGCGCGCGGCGCGGGCCGAGTGCTGGTACGCGGACGGCTCGCCCGTGGTGTGGGCGTGATCCGGATCGGATCTCTGTTCGCGGGGATCGGGGGGTTCGAGCTCGGCCTCGAGCGCGGGCTCGCGCGCACGTCGTTCACGAGCGCGGTCGCGTGGCAGGTAGAGATCGACCCGCGATGCCGCGCCGTACTCGCGAAGCACTGGCCGGATACGACGCGGCACGATGATGTGCGGGGCGTCGGTCGAGACCTGCCAGAGGTGGATATCATCTGCGGCGGCTTTCCTTGCCAAGATCTATCGACCGCGAACACGAGAGAGAGAGAGAGAGACTCGATGGATCAAGGTCCGGGCTCTGGCGCGAATACCTGCGCATCGTCGGCGAGCTGCACCCCTCCCTCGTCATCGTCGAGAACAGTGGCAAGGCATGGCGCGATTGGGTGCCTATCGTGCGGCGCGATCTGCATGGGATCGGGTATGCCAGCCTGCCACTTCGCGTGTGCTCCGCGGCCCTTGGCGCCCCGCACGACCGTGACCGGGTCTTCGTTGTGGCCGACTCCGACCCGCAAGGCGAATGTCTTCGCGCCCTCGATGCGCAAGTGGCCGAACTGTCGGCGAATGCAGGACGATTTACAGACGCATGGCGGTACCCCTTCACCGGACCTGTACGCCTACATGATGGGGTTCCCTCCCGGATGGGCGAGGTGCACGGGTACGGAAACGCCGTCGTCGTGCCCTGCGCCGAACTCGTCGGATACGGAATAGGTCGCGCTCTGCAATCAGGCTATTGACGTCCACGCTATACGCGCGCTATACAAAGACCCATGTCAGCCGCACGCCGCACCCTCTACGTCGACCCCGGGCAGAAGTGCACCGGGCTCTCGTTCTTCATCGGAGAGACTCTCTCGGCCGTGCACGCGGTGCGGGCGAAGTCGCTCGAGGGGGCGTGCCTCGGCGCGGCGCACTTCGGGGCGACGCTCACGCAGTGGTGCCCCCGCAAGGTCGTGATCGAGCTGCCGCAGATCTACGCGGCCGGGGTGCAGAAGGCCGACCCGAACGACATCGTGGCCCTCGGCGCCATCGCAGGTGCGTATGCGGGCGTGGCGGGTCGGGAGGGCGCGCGCTGGCTCCGGCCCGCCGAGTGGAAGGGACAGACGCCGAAAGACATCGTGCATTCCCGCATGGTCGACGTGTTGACCTTGGAGGAGTGCAAGCTTTTCGACGGGTTGAAGATCCCGCGGGGGCTCGTGAACAACGTATGGGACGCGGTCTCGATGGGCCTCGTCGATCTCGGGAGGATGAAATGAACGAAGCTGAAAAGTGGATCGCGGCCATTCGCAAGGCGCTCGGTGCGCGCGACGAGGACACGCTCGCCGCTGCCGAGCGGGTCGTGCGCGAGCGCGACGAAGCGCTGGCCGCGAGCGCGGCTCGGGCCGAGTGGGAGACGCTGCGGGGCCTCCTAAGGCTCGCGACCGAGGCCCGCGACCAGTTCAAGGCGGAGCGCGACGCGACCGACATCAAGCTCAAGAACGTGCACGCGGCCCGCGACTCTGCTACGAAGGCCCGCAACGAGGCCCTCCTCGAGCGCAACGAAGCGCAGGGCACGCTCGCGCGCCTGCGATACGAGTTCGCCGAGGCGCGCGCGACGCTTCTCGGGGAGCGGGACGCGGCCAACAAACAGGCGGCCGACTTCGAAGTGCGCCTGTCCGACGCGCTCGGGGAGCGGGACGCGGCGCGCGAGCGTCTTGCCGAACTCCGCGAGCCCTTCGACGCCCTCACCGAGCGCCAGAAGGGTCCCGCGTTCTGGTCCTGCATCGGGGGCGACATGGTCCGGATCGAGGGCAAGGTATATCGGGTCTCGTGCGTGAACTCCATGGAGGGCGTCCGCACCTCTATCACCCTCGATAGAGGTGGCCACATCCTCCGCAGCCGTGACGCGAACACGGTCGGGTGGCCAATCAAGCACTACGATCCGAGCACGGTCGAAATCACGTTCGGCGACACGGTCCGGTGGGTCCCCGTTGTCGCACCGAAGTCACGCCCCGACCTTCTCCCCGCCGATGCCCTGCTCATGTGCGGGCGCGTGGTCGCGGCCGGCATCGACCTCGGGCTCGACGTCGCCGCGCCCGAGCGCTGGAAATCGAAGGGCTCGCAATACCACATCGCCGCCGCGTTGCGACACATCCTCGCGCACCTCGGAGGGCAGCCGATCAACACCGAGGACGGCGGCCGGCCGCACCTCGCGCACGCCGGGACGCGCATCCTCTACGCGCTCGCGCGACACATGGAGGGGGCGTGAATACGTGCCCCTGCGGCACCCCCTTCTCCCTCGTCACGTTCTCCCCCATCCTCCGGCCCGAGCTGTGCGCCTCGTGCTGGCTCGCCCTCCAACCCACCCGAGACACGATCATGAACCTGAAAAAGACGACGAGCCCCGGCCAGTGCGCGGCCATGCGCTGCACCGAGAAGACGAACGCGGACGACGCGACGACGATTGACGGTGTGGCGCCCGTCGAGCTGTGCGGGCGGCACTACGGTCAGGCGATCTCCGACCACGGGCTTGCCTTCGTCGTGCGTGCCGGCGGCGCGCCGGGCCCCGCCCCCGCTGCCGTCGTCGACTCGAACGAGCCCGAGGCACTCGCGCTCGAGGGGGCGGAGTCGGTCGCGCTCGCGTCGTCGTTCACCATCGCGAGCGCGGACGATCTCGCGTTCGCGGTCGAGGCCCTCACCGAGACGAAGGCCCGCGCGAAGTACGTCGCCGAGCGCAAGGACGCGATCACGCGGCCGTTGAACGAGGCCCTGAAGGCGGCGCGCGCGCTGTTCAAGCCCGCCGAGGAGCGCTTCGCCGAGGTCGAGAAGATCTTCAAGGACGCGATCGCGACGTTCCACACGATGCAGGCCGAGCACAACGCGCGCGCCCTCGCGACGGCGGCGGAAGCGGCGGCGGCGGGCGACACGGCGGCGACGAGTGAAGCTCTCGAGACCATGGCCCGCACCGAGGACGCGGCCGGGATCTCGATGCGGTACACGTTCGGGTACGAGATCTCGGACGCGAACGCGGTCGAGCGGCAGTACTGCGCGCCGAACAGCGCGCTCATTCGCGAGTACATGCGCGACGCGATCGAGGAGTGCCGCAAGGCGGACGTACCCGAGGAGTTGATCACTTCCTTGATCGTGATCCCGGGCGTCACGTTCACGCGCACGGCGGGCGTGGCGGTGCGGTCGTGAAAATCTCGCTTCACCGAAAAGAGCAGGACGATCTCGGGGGACGAACGATCCTCGCCTGCCACATGCGAGCGACAGATGGCAACCGGAGCACGCGGCTATTCGCCATCGTGGCCAGCCCTCTCGACGAGGGCATCCGTATCGAGTTCGGGGGGCGTTTCGTCCGCGCGTTCTTTGCGGAGGAAATCCAACGGCTTCGGGGGGTACCGCGCTCGGGGCCTGCACCCGCGCCGAAACCAACCCCCGAGCACGAGGCGTGGCTCGCAATCACGCACTGCGTCGACTCGCCGCTATGGTTGCAGGACAGGGCCGACAACATCGAGAAGGGCGGGGGCTTCGCACCCAACCCGACCGTTGCCGCCATCCTGCGCACGATCGCCGACCAGCTCGCCCTGGTGAAGTCGTGACCCGCTGCCCTCGATGCCTGCGGCCCCTCGGCATGGACGTCGCGCCTGGCCCGGGGCAGTGCCCCTACCTCGGCCCGTGCACGGGCGAGCCGCGGTCGGTCGGGTCGCTGCTCACCGAGCTTGAAGCGAAGGTCGCGCGCCTCACGGCCGAGCGCGATGCAGCGCTTCCCCTCGCCGCGAAGATCGAGAAGCTGCAGGCCGACTATGCGCGCTTGAAGCGCGACCGAGACGAACTCCTCGAAAGGCTGGATCCCTCATGAATCAACTACCCCTAGAGGTGCGGGGCTTCCTGTTCATGCTGACCGTGAGCCTAACCCTCGGGATCGGCCTCGCTACGGTCGCGTGGTGCGCCCACGAGATCAACGACATGCAACGCGAACCCTGCACCTGCGAGGACACCAAATGACCCGGGCCTGGCTCATGTTCGTCATCGCGTGGTGCACCCTCATGCTCACGCTCGCGTCGCTGCTCACAGGCTGCGCGCCGTACCCGGTCGCGCCCGACGAGGACGGCGTCGACAACGTGCCCGACTTCGGTTGCTACAGGGGCCAGGACGGCGGCATCGACTGCAGCAACCGCGACGCCTGCCTCTATGACGGAGGTCTCTTCACCTACATCAACATGCAACCCCGTTGCCTACTAGGAGATACACCATGGATACCGACGAACGAATCCGGCAAGAACTGAAAGCGGCAGAGGCCGACCGCGCGGTCGCGACCGTGCACCGGCTCGAGAACCGTCTCGACCGACGCAAGCGCGAGGCCGAGAAGCCGCGCGAGGCGAAGGTGCACACCCTTGCCGAGGCCCGGACCCAGATCCGCCAGCTCACCCGGATCCTGTCCTACTGCGCGGCGGCAACCGAGACGGGCGAGATCCGGATGAAGCTCGCGCACGTCAACGGCCCGCTGCCCGACGTCTCGATGGAGACCGAGGGCGACGAGTTCGTGATCCGGGTGATGCCGTGACAGGGTTCCGCTCCTTCCCCGAACCGGCGGACGCGGCCGCGCGCTTTTTCGAGAAGGCGCGGCGCCCGCCGACCTACGTACGCGAAGATGGTGCGCTCGCGCACCTCGAGGGCCCGCTTCCGGATCGAGGTGTCGTCCGCTTCCGGCGCGAGCCGAACGGCCCGATGCTGCAGCTCGAACGGGGTGCTTTCCTGCGGAAATACGCGCCTCGAAAATAAATCGACACGGCGACGTGAAATAGGTGTGGCACGTGTGCAGGCAATCCTTTATTGTTCTTTCCGTGGGCAGCAAGAGCCGCCCGAAAGAAAAAGGACCCCGACCATGACCAAGCCCACGACCTACACGATCACCGACGCCGCCGGCCGCGTGCTCTTCTCCGACACCGCTCGCGACGGTGAGCACGCCATGGACTGCATGGCGAAGCGCGTCGGCGTCGAGTTCAACGTGACACAGGGCATGACCATCGCCCGCGTACACACGTATCGCTTCACCTCCAAAGCGGGGGCCAACCTCGGGGACTACGAGGGCACGAGCCCCGACGAGGCGCACGACGCTCTGGCTCGCGACGCGGGATACCGCAACGCGCAGGACCTTGCCAAGGCCCTCGGCAGGCCGGTCGAAGACCTGCGTGCAGGTCTCATCATCGAGCAGCTCTGAAAGGAACCTCCCCCGACCATGACCACCGACGTTGCGATGGAATACACAGACGACATGCGCGAAATCTCAGGCTTCGGCGGGAGCTATGAAAGCGCGTGCCGCCGGATGGCCCTTGCTGGCGCACGCCACCTCATCGAGCACGTGAGCGACGAAACTATCGCGGCTTGGAAGGGCGACGCATCGGGGGCCTACAAAGACAGCCCCGCCTATCTGGCGTTCGAGCGTGCGGTCGAAACACCGGACTGCACAGGCGCCATGCACGGCGCTGCGTGCGGGCATGCATGGCACATCCGACAGATGGGGTGGGCCGCATACAAAGCGAAGATGATCGAACTACGAGCGCAAGAATCCGACACCTGAACCCCGACCCCGAAAGACCCACGCATATGTCCAAGACCTTCACCCGCCTCGAGGCCGCCATCCGCATCGCGAATGGTCTGCACCGCACCCTGACCCTGGACCCGCACGCGGCGCCGCGCACGATGCTCGCCGCTGCCTTGGCGGCGAGCTTCGCCCTCGAGGGCGCGGCCGTCGACACGCGCCAGCTCATGGTCAATATCCAGAGCGCCCCCTACGGCATCGTCACGTTCGCGTCCCTGGTCATTCCGGGCTCGGAACCAGAGGGTGAGCAGGTGTTCGCGGAGCGCCGGCTTGAATGCCGCGTCGGGCCCGTGCTCTCGATCTACGCGTGGGTCGCGCCGGGCGGGGGCGTGCGGGCGCTCGAGGCCCTGCGCCCGCTCGGCCCCTCGCAGCTCTTCACGGGCGCAGGCTTCGTGGGTGTCGACCTCGACCCGGCGCAGTACCAGGAACGGGGTGCGGCGTGAGCGGCTTCAACCCGGACGACTGCATCGGGGATCGCGCCGAGGCTATCGCGCGCCTGCACGCGGCGCGTCGGGAGGCGCAGCGTGCCCACGTCGGCGCTGCCCTCACCGAGTTCTTCGCCGCGGTCCGGATCTTCGAAGCGCGCCGCGCGGCGTGGAACGAAGCACTCGACCTCGCCGAGCGCGAGGCGTGGATCTCGACGTGGGACGGGTGGTACGTGACGGAGCCCCGAATCGAATGGGGGCGCGTCCGTGCCGCCGCGAAGGAACGGAGCTGATCATGATCAAGCGCTACCAAGTCGTAGACGACTCGGTGTCGGGGCACTGCTGCTTCGTCGCGACTGTGGTCGATACATCCCGCCAAAGCTACGGAGTCCCTGTGTCGGTCTGCGAGTGCTTCGACGGTAACGAAGCCGAGCGCATCTGCAACGCGCTCAACGCGGCGCACGAAATCGAACAGGCCGAAATGATCCGCAAAGCCGCATGGAGGCCCGAGTGACCGAGTTCCGCACCATCCCCGACGACGGACGGCGCATGATCCGGATCATTCCGCCACCCGCCAGCAGACGCCACCTTTCCGACGATCCGCCCTTCAACGTGTTCGACGGGTGCAGCGCCCGCGACCGGAAGAAGGCGCGGCGGATGCTGCGCGAGATCCTGCGGGTGCACCCGTGATCGCGCTCTGCATCGTCCTCGGGGTCGCGTTCGTCCCGGGCCTTCTTTGGCGCGCCGGCCGACTCACGGAATCACGCCGAGCCCCTACGTGCGCCGCCTCCTACGCGATCGGTTCGCGTGGGAGAAGGAGCGCGCGAACATGCTGTCGCTCGAGAGAGCCTACCGAGATCTGGAATCGAAATGACCGAGCGCATCCACCAAGTCTCCTTCCACAATATCGAGGGCCGGAACTACGCCCTGCCCCTCACCGAGCGCGAGTACGCCGCCCTGCGGTCGCTCTCGGCCACGACCGCGCGGCCCGCGTCGCGCATCCTGCGCGAGAGCGTGTCCACGATCCGGGTGCTCTCGAACGGCGCGAGCATGATCGATCTCGCCGCGCGCGCGTGCCTCCCGCCCGCGTCGTGGCTTCGGCTCGTGCTGCTCTCGCGCGTGGGCGTGTGTGACCTCGCTGAACAACTCGCGTGCGTGGCGCACGCCTAGGAGAACGACCATGGAAATCACCATCATCGCGGCCATCGCGCCGGGCGGAGTCATCGGCCGAACGAGCAAGCCGTGCGAAGGGCTCGCACACGAACGCGACACGAGCATCTACGGGGGCGGCGCGTGCACCTGTCTGCTGTGCGGGGAAGGAGGCGACAGCCGAGTCGGCGTTCCGCGCGGGCGTGTCCCAGCGAACGACATGCCTTGGCACTACCCCGAGGACCTGGCCCGCTTCAAGGCGCTCACGATGGGGCACGCGGTCATCATGGGTCGGCGTACCTGGGAGTCGCTGCCGCCGAAGCATCGGCCGTTGGCGGGGCGGGCCAACGTCGTCGTGTCGCGGAGCGTCATCGATGCGACGTGTCACCTCGGGGCGTGGTGGACCAACACGCTCGATGGGGCGCTACGCCTCGTTCGCGAGTTGGGCCGCACCGAAGCTCCGTTCATCGTCGGCGGCGCGCGCCTGTTCGCGGAAGCGTTGCCGCTCGCGACGACGCTGGAGCTGACGCTCATCAGCAAGTCCTACGACGGCGACATCGTGTTCCCTGGATGGGTCTCTTCGGGCGTCAACGTCTACGGCGATTCCCTGGCCACGTTCAACGCGAACGGGTGGGCGATGACGACGGCAACGCAAGGCAGCAATCCCGACCTGACCTTCACGGAATGGGTGCGCCGATGAACGCCCGATCCCAATACCTCACGATCATCGCCGCGATCGCGGCCAACGGCGTCATCGGGCGCACGAGCAAGCCGTGCGAGACGTGCCGGGGCAAAGGGACGTGGAGACTACCAACCGTGACGTGCCCCGATCTCGCGTGCAACGGCACTGGCCGCGTCCCGGCCAACGACATGCCATGGTCGTACCCCGAAGACCTCTCGCGCTTCCGAAAGCTCACGCTGACCAGCGTCGGGACTGGAAGCGCGCTCATCATGGGGCGGCGCACACGCGAGTCGATCGGCTTCGCTCTTCCGGGGCGAACCAACATCGTGATCTCGTCGACGATGCGCCAGCCGCACGCGATGGAGCCTGGAACGACGCTTGTGACCCAGTCACTGACGGATGCTCTCCGTTTCTGTGACGAGCAGGGATTGGAGCCGTTCGTCATCGGAGGTCGGGGCATCTTCGCCGAAGCGCTCCCGCTCGCGACGACGCTGGAGCTGACGCTCATCGGGCGCGAGTACGAGGGCGACGTCACGTTCCCCGATGGCGCTTCGATCGATCGGGATCCTGTGCGTGGCTACTTCGCCAGCGGCGCCTTGGAAGCGTTCGAGTGCGTCGAGTTCTACCCCGGCAAGCACCCCGATCTCACGTTCACGACATGGAGAAGACGATGACCCGAGAAGATGCACTGCGAGAACTCGAGGAGTGCGTGCGTATTGGGGACGACCCCGAGCGCGCGCACGGTGATGCAGATGCCGTGCTGTGTCTGCTCCTCACCGAACTTGGCTACGCCGATGTCGTAGCCGCGTGGGAGAAGGTCCCGAAGTGGTACGCCTAGCCCCGAAGCCTGGCGTGTAGCTCGCCCTCGGTCATGAAGGGGAAGCCGAAGCGCAAGCTCTTGTCTTCCTTCAAGGCCTTGCCCCACGCCGACCACTCGGGCGAGCCCGGGGCGACGAGCCACGTGCCGCCCGTGCCCGCGGCCACGCCGTTCATATAGAACCGGCGCGTCATGCGGTTGATGGTCGTGTGCCCCGCGACCGTGTGCGCGTCGAGCCAGCCCTTGTGCCCGTGCTCTGAGAGACGGTCCCGGAGCACGTCCGCGAACCCGCCATCGCCATCCACCCCGCCCGTGGGCGTGTTCGCGGTCGAGCACGCGTAGAGCACGACGATGAGGCTCCGCGTCGCGTTCGCCGCAATGGCGTCCGCGAGGCGCGCTACGGACGACATCGTGAACCCTGCCGAGGGCAGGCCCCGCCGCGTGCCGTGTCCGAAGTACACGAACGCGTCGAAGGGCTTGGCGGAGACGATGATCTTGAGCACGGCCGCGCGCCGCGTCGGCTCGGGTAGCGAGTTGTCGAAGCCCACGGACTCGACCTCGTCACCGGCCGCGCGTCGCGCCTTCGCGAAGTGGATGGCCTGCGGGATGAAGGCCCCGGTGGCGTCGGGCTTATCCGTGTCTTTGGTCGCGTGGATGGCGAGGATTCTCATGCTGCGCTCCGATGCGCGCCGCGCGCGCCTTGTTGTTCTCGATGGCCGCTTGCACCGCGCGCTCACGCGCCCTGCGTCGCCTGAACTCCAAGAGGTCGAGCGCGGTGCATACGATGACGTAGCACCCGAGCATGAAGATCGCGAACAGCGTCGAGCCTACGAGCGACTCGACGACGATCCGGATGTAGATCATCCGAACTTCTCCGCCGCCTTCTCGTCGGCCATGCGCTTGGCGATGACGGTGTGCAGCTCGGGGCCTAGGATCTCCTCGACGCGGCGCGCGTCGCCTCGCCTGTGCGCGCGGATGAGGTCGAGCAAGAGCTTGCCCACGAACTCGATGATCTCAGGGACGGCGGGGCTCATGTGGGCATTCTCCGAATGAGAGCGACGAGAGCAAACTCACGGCTCTTGCGACCTCGGGGGGTTCGGGTAGGCCAACCGTTTCGAGTGCGGCGCGCACCGCGACGAGGGCATCGAGCGTGCACCTGAACCCGTGCCCGAAGTTCCGGGTATCGGAGCCATCGAGCGCGGCCTGTGCGGCGCGCAGGGCAGCGGCCGAGAGCACGAGCGCATCGTGCGCCGCATCGAGCGGTTCCATGCGCGCGCGGTAGTCCTCGAGAGACATCGTGGTCTCGAGCGCGGCCGAGGCCCGTGCCGTGTAGACCATGGCCACGGTCGCGTCCGTCGCGTGCAGCGCGTCCGCAGCGGCGGCGAGCGCGGTGCGCGCCGGGGCTTGGGTGTGGCAAGCCCCGAGCGCGAGCACGGCGAGCGCCGTGAACAGGGGCCAGGACCGGCCGCGCGCACGGCGCACCCGGAGCGCTAGCCAGCGCTCGGCGTCCATGAGGAAATCGTAGGCGCGGCCCGCGCCGCGCCGCGCGGGCACGACGAGGGCGAGCGCGGCCGAGTAGAGCGGGGTCACAGGTCGAGCCCTTCGCCGGTCGGGGGCGGGTCGCGCCGCGGCGCGAACGCGCTCGGCACGAAGTAGCGGACCAGGAAGATCACGCACACCTCGAGCCACATCGCGCGTGTGAGCCAGCGCTGCGCAACGATGTCGTCGTTCTTGTCGCGGGTCGTCTGCGCGTAGGCGAGCGCGCGCGTCGCGAGAGCCCGGAGCATGTGGACGAACGCGATCGCGAGACCCCCGAGGATGGGGCCCGTGAGGTACGGGAGTACAGAAGCGAAGGTCATTCGGCGGGCTCCATAGCGGGTGGTGGGTTGCTGCGCTTCTCGACGCGCGAAAGTCGTTCGGAGAGATCCAGGCTCGTGCGCCGCTGTTCTTCGTGCTGTTCTTCACAGCGGGTGAGCTTGCCGACCACGCGCGCCAGCTCCACCTGGGTCGTGCCGATGACCTCGAACAGCGCTTCGATACGTTCGCGAGCGTCCGCAACCTCTTGGCGGCACGCATCATGGAGCCTCGCCAGCACCCGGTCTTCCGACATGCGCGCGCCCGTGGCGAGCTTGTGTCGCGCCGTGGTCTCGCGCTCGGACACCACCGTGATCTGTGTCGTCTGTGTGTCGCGCTTTTCGAGCCGCCTGGATAGCAATCGCAGCGCGAGCGAGCCGAAACCCCCTCCGAGAATGGAGACAACGGCTGTTAGGATCGCGGCGCCTAGCGTCATGGAATCCCGTTGATCCATTTGAGCCAAGTGTCCACAGCGGCTACCTGCGCCGCCGTGTGTTGCACACCGTAGAGCAGGAACGGAATGCGCGGGCAGGTGAACCCTGCGAACGACCCTCCCGCGCTCGTCGCGCCGATGGACGCCGATTGCGTCGAGACGGATCCACCCGCGCTCGCCGCCGTGGCGATGTTCGTGCCGCTCGCGACGCCGTCCTTGTACGTCGTCCAGAGCGCCCCGCCGGCCGCGAGGTTCCCGACGCCGCAGAGGCGCGTGATGCTCGCCGCCGTGACGGTTACGGAGCGTTCGCTGTTCGATGCCGCCGGGTTGCGGAACGAGTAGGCGGGCGCGGTGTTCGCACTCTCGAGGATGATGCCCATCGCCCCCGCGTGCGTGATGAACGTGCCCGCGACGATCACGCGGCCGAAGCCCGCACCACCCGTGATCCCCTGAAGGATTGAGTATAGCGTCACCTCACCGAGCGGAGGGAAACCCCCGGCGCATGTCAGGTACATCGACGACCCGTTGAACGTCGCAGAAGGCCTGTTGCTGTAGCTCGCGTCCGCTGCCGTGAACGTAGGGCGTGTGCCCGGCGCCGTGAACAGAATGCCGTACCCCGCGCGGTCGCCGAGTTGCTGCACACCCCCGCTCACGATCGACGTGTTTGCGGCTAGGAGATCGGGCGCCCAGTAGAGCCGGTCTAGTTCCGGCGGCAAGTCGCCGCGGCCCGCCCGGATCGCATCCCATCGCGGCGAGGCGACTGCACCCACGCTACACCCACCAATCCGCGCCGTCGCACTTCAGTACGAACTCGGGGTGCGTGGCCGTGTTGAAAAACGAGACGATGTACGTCGCGGCCACGTTGTCGATCTTCTCCGAGCCGAACCTCACGAGCGTGAACGTCGCGAGCGCGCTGTCGGTGGTCTTCTGGATCGGCACGCGTCGTCCCGCGTGCAACGTTGGGTCCGGGAGCGAGAGCGCGCCATTCGCCGTGACCTGCACGTAGGTCGTGGTCGCGCCGAGTGCGGCCGCGCCCGAGAACGTCTGCTTTCCCGCCGGGTCCACGCCGTTTTTCACGACCTGCGCGAGCGCAGCGAAAGTGACCGCGAGCGCATCGATGTTCCCCGCCTTCACCTTCTGCGACGTGAGCACCCCCGCGACGTTGAAGGGGCCCTCGTCCGTGGCGATGACGAGGTCAGCGGCATCGCCGATGCTGTTCGCCGAGCGCCCAACGAGGGAGTGCGCCGCGTGCGAGGCAAGGGGGACCGCGCCCACCGCAGCGGCCGTGGGGGTTGGGGTGCCTACCATCTTCATGAGCGCGCCCTCTCGATCGCAACCTTCACCGAGACCGAGCCCGCGCCCGAGAGTTTGAGCCACACGGCGCGATACTGCGGAACGTCGGAGCGGAGCGCGGAGAATGCCGTGCCGGCTCGCATGACTTCGTGCACGGTCGTGCCGTCGAAGGAGACGTGCACGTCAGGGTCGCTCGTGCTCCCGAGCGTCGTGCCGGAGAAGAACCCCGCATACCCGACGTCGGGTAGCTGCGCCGTCGCCGGGAATGCCGTCACTGCGACGGTGGCAATCACATAGCTGTTCTCGTTCGACATGGCGTCAACCTATCATGAAATCAATCGTTGAACTCTTGAAAGAAGTATTGCTGCACGGCGTTGATTTCGTTCGCCGTCAACACGCGGAGTATGAGCGCACCCCCGAAGATGTCACCCCCGAAGGGGAGCGGCGCGGCCCGGATGTTTCCGATCGCGATGTCCGTGGTTCCGGCAGGGACACCCCCCATGGCGATGGTCTCTTCATCCGTCGTGTAGGTCGTGTCGCCGGGGTCCCATGCGCTTCCGTAGAAAGTGCCGGTGCCGGGCTCGCCGACGAGCACGCCCGTCGCGTGCATGTCCGAGATGTCGCCGAGCCCCGCGAGGTAGAAGTTCGCGGAGTCGTAGACGGCGCGAAGCCCACCGACATCGTCGCACGCGATGGCCGCATACGAGAGCGCGGGCAACGGGGGCGCGGCCGCGAACCCCTCGAGCCACGCCCCGAACGCCCCGAGATTCGTGAACTTCACGCACCCGACCAGCGAGATCGAATCCGCTGGGGTTGTGATGAACCCCGCCTCTTGATCGTCGAGCCCTGCCGTCACGCCATCGAGCGTCACGCGGTGCCGCCCCGCGTCGTTCACACCCCGCGTGATCGTGCCCGTGCCGTCGAAGTCGTCGACCTCGAGCACGTTCCCCCCGGCGACGCGCGGCGCGCGGTCCGGGTGGAAGGTGCGGTACGAGACGCCAGAGAGATCGATCACGTCCTCGAGCCGGGGGTATGCCGGGATGCTCGGGTTCTCCGCGAACACACCGGAGAACATCGCCATGCGTTCGTCGCGGGTCAGCTCGCGGGGATAGACGGCGATGTCTCGCAGGCGCATCGCAGGCGCGAGGTAGGTACCCGAGTCGTCGGCGCCTAGGCACAGCTGCGCCCCCGCCCAGATGGCCCCCCCGCCCGTCGTGACGGTGGGTGTGTTCGAGCGCACGCCGTTGATGAACGTATCGAGTACGGCCGTGGCCGCGCCCGTCTTGCGCACGACGAGGTGCACGATGCGCACGACATCGAGTTCCACGGGAGCGGTCTCGACGTTCTCGAACCCCGCCGCGGCGTCGACTCGGGATGCCGAGAGAACGGCCGACGCGTTCGAGTAGAGCAGCACGCTCCCCGGCACGGTGGCGAAGAGATCAGGCACGTTCCCCGCGAGCAGGGACGCGCCCCCGAGCACCGCGGTCATGCACAGCGTGAGCACGATCTCGACGTCGCCGGACAGGTTGTCGTCGAGCAGCGCGCCGAGCGCGGGCGTTCTGAACTTCGTGTCGGTCAGCCCCTCGAACACGATCGAAAGGTCGGAGCTTTCGGGCATGAAGGGCTCGAGCGCCGGGGCCTGCCCCGAGCTGGTGAGACTCGCGCTCATGCCCGTTCGATTCGGGACCGTCATCACGCCATCCGTGATCGTGGCGTCGTCGGCGCGGTAGTAGAGGAGCGGTCCGAAATCCCCGATGCCTGTGCGGCATCCGGGCAGCGTCGTCGCCCGCGCGCGCGGCTTGTCGTTGCGGTTCTGCAGGAACCCTCCGGCGCGCGTCGCCCTCGTCGGGTCGAGCGTGCGATCGATGAGGGCTTCGAGACGCCCCGCGCGTGCTGTGATGCGTCCCATCAGAATCCTCCGAAGCCACTACTGAAGCCACCGAGCGCGTACCCGAGATACCCCCCGAGAAAGGTATCCCGAAGCGCCACGCCGGACTGTGCTGCGCCGGTGCGCTTCGAGTAGGTGCGCTTCAGATACGATTGAAGCTGGTGTAGCTGCGCGTCCGTGATCGCCGTGTTGAACCATGCGGTTTCGAACAGGTCGAAACCCGCTTGGGGCATCTGCCCGAAGCCGTTGAAGTACGGCGTGAGCGCAGGCTGATTGATCGACGTCACGGCCGTGGCGACGGTGGCCGCGGTCGTGTCGAGATTCCCGTCGATGTAGATCTCGATCGTCGCTGCGCTCTGACGAATCACGAGCGTGTGGATCTCGCCGTCGCGTACCTTCGTCGCGCAGCGCATTCGTTGCACGAGCGTGCCGGACCCGTCTTGCCTCTGATGCACGAGCGTCTCCGAGACGGGGTCGATCCCGAGGGCCATGCCCGCTGCGGTCGAGCTGACGCCGATGGTCCCGAACATTTGGAGCCCGGGGAACGACGTTCCGAGCCCGCCGAAAAAGGCCTCGTCGGGGTACGGCACCGTCACGTCGACCATGGCGAACACGAACGCGAACGTCATGGGGCCCTGATGCAGGAAATCCCAAGAGCCCGCGACGAGGTTCGTCGCCCAGTAGCCGCTGTCGTAGGACCGCAGGCGCATCGCGGGGGGCACGCCGCGCGCGCGCGAGCCGACCCACGGGTACGCCGCCGCGCGCGAGCCCGTGCCGTAGACCGGCGCGAAGCCTGCAGCGGGCGAGCCGCTCACGAAGCCCCCGAGCACGGTCGCGTTGTGGACGACGCCCGCGCGCGCGTCCCGGTACGAGACCCTGCGCACGGCGGACCCCGTCACGGTGCAGCGTCGCGCCGTGTACCAGTGCAACGCCCCGAGGTCGAGCAGCGCTCGCTCGCTCGCGCGCCGGAGCGAAGGCACCGCGTGCCCCCCGAGGTGCGGCGATCCGATGACGATGCCTTTCGCGATCGTGGTCGCGCCCGTGACGTAGAGGTAGAGCGAGCCGGCCGTGTCGGCGTAGAGATACAGGCCCGCGCTCGAGAGCTTCGCGTAGTACCCCGTCGCCGGCAGCGCGGCGACGGCAGCGGCCGACATGCCGGGTCCGGTGTAGACCCCGCGCGCGGCCTTCGTGCCGACGTCGGTCGTACCGAGCTGGTAGATCCAGCGGTCTCGCCAATCCTGCGTCGAGTCGAGCAGGTGATGCCCGACCGTGTAGCCGGCGACCGTCAGGAAAAAGCACGTCGCCCCGCCGTCCGTGCGCTCGCGCCGGTAGAGGCGTTGCCCTGAGTCCTGCACGTAGCCTGTGACTCGGTCGCGCCGCGTGCGGCACACGCGCGCCACGGGAGGCGACCCGTAGACATCGAGCCCGAGGGGTACGGTGAGCAAGTCGGCCGTCGCCGCCTCGGCGCCGCGGCCGTAGTCCTGGATCGCATAGTCTTGTGGGACGTCGAACTGCGAGGGGCGCATCGCGGCGCCTGCCGTTGCAGTCGGGACAGTCGGCGCAACCGCGCTCGGCGTGACCTTCACCCCGAGCTGAAATGACCCGATGATGTTGACGATGAACGTCTCTGCGAACGTAGGCGGCGCGTCGCCGAATCGCACAGCGAGCGTGAGCGCACCTGTCGTGCTGTTCGCGTAGACGTGCGCCGTGACAACACCTCCGATGACGATGTCCCATTGCCCCGAGGTCAGACTCCCCGCGGCCCGGCCCGGCCCCGTGTACCCGAACAGGAACGGCGCATAGGCATTCGTCGGCGCAGCCTTGTCCACGGCCGTGCCCGTGTCCTGATTCCACGCGCCGGGGAACTTCACGCCACCCGCTGCGACATCGAAGCCGCCGGCCGAGAGGACGACGAATCGATCACGCCAATCGAGTGACGAGTCGAGCACGTACTCGACGAGCCCTCCGCTTGCTGGCGTGTAGGTGTTCGGGGTCATGCACGTTCGGTGCACGAGCCCCCGCAGCTCGCCTGTTGCCCATGCGGCCGTCGAGCCGCCGCGTTTCGTCGCGAGGTACGCAACGAACGCGTTCCACAGCGTGGCGTTGATCCCCGTCACGCCAGCACCCGAGAGCCCGAACGGATCGAGAATCGGGGGCGTGCCCGCGAGCGTGTACGGTGACGAGGCCCACGCGAAGATGTTCACGTAGACGGTGACGCCCCCGGTGTTCCGGATGCGCAACCCCACGCCCGCGTCCGCGTACAGCTCGACGTTCGCAATCAAGGTCGCGGCGTTGCCGACGCCACCCGCCGCCGTGTCGAGCATCCCTGGCGTGATGCGGGACGCGTCGCCGTCCTCGGCCGCGCCGCCTGGACGGATGTCCGTGGTCGCGGCCTGGCCGGTGTAGATCACGAGCCGGTTCTTCCAACTCGTGACGTCCTCTACCGTGACGTTGGTGCCGGCCGCGATCGACACCGACGCGACGCACTTCAGGTCCCCTGTCATGGTCGGGGCGCTGACCGACGTGGGCCCGTTGTCGGGTTGCAGCGCGAGGCCGCGCGCGACGCGGCGCATGTCGTCCGTGTGCACCACGGTCAGCGGCCCGAACGAGCGGAGGCGCGCATTCCAGCGAGGGGTCTCCTCGGCAGTCGCGTCGGTCGAGCGGTCGAGCGCCACGGAACCGAAACGCTGCGGGTTGCCGTCGAGCGCGATCGGCGCGCCCGTGCCCCACACCGCGCCGACTGCGGTCGCAAGGACGCGAGAGCCCTTCACATGGTTCGGCCCGAACCGCGACACATCGAGTCCGCGATCGAGGATGAGCGAGAGGGCCTGCTTGATCCGGGGCTCGGCGAGATCCGCCGCGTTCGCGACGAGCACCGAGGTCAGGGCATGGAAGGATTCGAGGCCAAGCTCGGGGCTCATTTCGGACGACGTCACGCCGCGGTACTCGCCGGGCCCGATCGAACCGAGCGCGGCGAACACGCGGCCGAGAGACGCGTCATTCATCCCGCGAAGCGAGCGGAGCGCGAGCACGCGCGCCTTGCGCTCGGAGTCCGTCACACCCGAATCGTTCGGCAGCCGCAGTCCGGCCTCGTGCTCGTCGAGCGTGTCGAGCGCGGATTGCACGTAGTGCTCTCGGCCCGCCTGCGTGAGCACGTTGTCGGCGAACGCGAACACGTAGGCGTAGCTCGTGATCTCGGCGTACCGGAGCGTGTCCGGTTCCGACGTGAGCCCGTCGCCCAAGAGCGTGAACAGGATCTGCGCCCACTCGGCGATCTCCGCTGCGGTAGGCGTAGGATCGAAACGGGTCCCGCTCATGCGTACACGTGGCGCACGATGAGCGCCCCTAGTCGGATGGTCTGCAGCGCGGCGGGCGTTCGCGTGGCGAACGAGCCCGAGGTGAACTCGGCCGTGATGAGCCCCTCGACGGCCGCTGCCGCGAGCAGGCTCGCTTCGGACACGACCGCGCCGCCGGCCGTGCCAGGGTTCGGCCACCGGATGCGGTCCTTGGTAGCGCTCGCGACGTAGGTGCCGGGGCCGCGCGTCTCGAAATACTTGGTGAGCGAATCGATGATGCGTTGCGCCGCGGCGGACCCGCTCGTGATCGTGACACCCGATGCGGGTTCCGCGGACAGGTCCTGCGTGAGGTCGAACCCCGTCGCATCGACAGCCTGGACCTGGCGCTGCTCGGTGCGGAACATGGCACCGACGACGACCGGGACGAGGACGCGAGAGCCCACGGTGATCACGCCGACCGGCGACGTCGTCAGCTCGACGCGCGATGTCGTCGAGCCCGGGCCCGTGGTGAACGTGCTCAGAGCGCTCGAGCCCCAATCAGGTTCGAACCCTGTGCCGGCAAGCACGGTGAGATCGATGTCGGCGGCCGTGCCGTCGAACGCGATCGGCTCGACGGTGATGTCGACCTCGCTGCCGATGCCGCCGAGAAGGAACAACTCGAGCGCCGACGTCGCGAGCGTGGACAGCTCGCGCGCGCCCGGCGCCCCGTAGGCGACGACGTACGTGTGCCCGGGGTAACCGAGGTTCGGGTAGACGAATGCCTCCGCGATGCGGGCGTCGGGGAACGCTCGCGCGAGCGTGCGCACGCTCTCGACGTTCGTGCTCGCCGCGCGGCCCGCCTCGAAATCGACGATGCGCCCGCGGTAGTCCGACGCGCTTTCCGCGTCCGCGCCGCCCGCGATGGAGGCCGAGATCCCGGTGTCCGAGAACCCCGTGCCCACAGGCACCGCGTCGAACGCGAGCACCGATCCGCCCGGAGCGTTCCAGCGAGCGCCCGTCGCCGTCGCCTCGACGGGAACGAGCGCGCCGGCCACGCCCGAGACGAGGTCCCCGACGAAGGGGATCACCGAGAGGGGCAATAGCAGGTCGACGATGCCGCTCGCGGGGATGGCTTTGACGGCCGTGGTCTGGGTGCCGACCGCGAGGATCATGCCGACGCTCATGCCGGAGGTGTCCGAGACGAGCAGCCTTTCGCGCCCCGAGCCCTCGACGGCGGCGACGGGCGTGAGCGCGCCGGACCCTGCAACCGTGTCCGCGAGCGCGACGTAGCCACCCCCGCCGAACAGCGAACCCGAGGGGACGAGGTCCCCCGCATCACCCTCGACGATGAGATACCCGCGAGCCTTCGTCGGCGCGAGGTAACCGAGCCCACGAGACGCGCCGTGTGCCTCTAGCTCGGACTCGTCGCAGTCCTTGGGGAAGATCTGCCGGCCGAGCGCAGCCGCATGGGCCTGCGATCCGCTCGCGATGGCGGCGAGCACGCGGGCCCACAGGTCGTAGTCGCTGTACGGCGACACGTCTGCGCCCGTGACGTTTGACCTGATTTGCGCGTTTGACAGTTCGCGAAACTCGTCTTCGGTGTAGGTGCGGATCGCCATGGGTACTCAGATGGTGAGGGTGCGCGGCCCCGCCGCATCGCGGAACGATACCGTAGTCTGCGGGCTCGCGCCCCCGATCAAGGTGCTCTCGATCGTGAGATCCCAGATGAGGCCCGACGTGGTCAGGTGACGCAACGCGTCGCGGTAGTCGTTCTCGATGACGCGCGGGGTCGTCGGCGTGATGCGTTCGGGCACGAGCCCGGAACGGTTGCCGAACTCCGGCGCCACGAGACACGACCCCTTGCGGGTGCGTAGCGCGAGGATGACGTTCGGGAGCTGGCCCTGATCCTCGGCCCACCCCCCGTCTACGAGGGGGGCATAGTCGCCTGCGGCCGTGATTGCGCGACGGATCATTGGTCCACCTTGAAGCGTTGGGATTTGAGATCGGTCCCCGGAACGTAGGGCGTTCCGAACACGACCGCGCCGCCGCCGTTCGCGCCCGTCGCGAGCGTGGTCACGAGCTTGTTCAACTCCGCCGAGAGCTTCTGATCTGTCACGAGTCCGAGCGTCGCGGGCGCCTGCGAGCCCGGGGCCTTTACGTCGATGCGCGTAGCCTCGACGACGACCGTGCCGTCCGCCTTCAGTCGGATGCGCGCCGCGTTGTCGCCGAGTGCGCGCACGACGCATTCTCCCTCGGCGAGTTCGACCTGCCAACGCAGGTCGCGCGTGCCGATCACGACGGCTTCGTTTCCTCGCCGGAGAAAGAGCGCTTCCTCCCCCTCGGTACCCCGCGGTGCGGCGGGACGATAGAGGATCGGAGACATGAGCCACATCGACTGCTTGTCGTGCGTCTCCTCGGAGCCGTCGCGAGCGCGGTCGCCCCGGATGTAGACGAGCACGTTTTTCGTGGCGGTCGCCTGCACCGAGCGTACGGTACGACCGAACGCGAACAACCCGTCGAGCATGTCGTCGAACGTCATAGGAGGATCGCACCCTTCTCGACGAGCTTTAGCTCCGTGGTCGTGCCCGCTTCGCGCCCGCTCGAGAACGTGCGCGCGACCACGTAGAACTCGCCCTGCACGCCGATGTCCTCGTCGAGAACTTCGACCACGGTGTCGACCGCATAGAGCGCACGCGCGTTGCCGTGGTTGCGCACCACGTAGTCGAGCGTCCGCCGGCCGTGGGTGCTCCGCATCATCTCGCGTTGCGCGCGCCGCTGCGCTTCGTCGTCGTCGCGGATCGTGAGGTCGTGCAGGATGAGCGGCCGGTAGTACGGGCACGCGTCGTTCGTGACGTGCCCGACAACCGGCGCGCGCGCGGTATCGTTGCCGAGCCCGCGTCCGTAGACCGTGACCTCGGAGAGCTGCTCGCCCGCCTGGAAAGTCTCGTACCCGCTGATCACGTTGTTCGGCTCGCGCGCGTCTGCCGTGACGCGGCGCACGAGCTTGTGTGCGACGGGCGCGCCGTAGTTCGGCGACGAGATCACGAGCTTGCCGTCCGGCGAGAACCACGGGACGAGGCCGAAGCGTTTCGCCTGGCGGAGGATGTAGTTCCAGATCGACTCGCCGGCTTGAGGTCGCGCCTCGCGAAGCGCGATGGTACGGATCGCGACGGCCGACTGACCATTCGACGCGACGCTGACCGAGGCTGCGCGTTGCGCGCTCGAGGCGAGAGCCCGCGCCCGGTCCGCCGCGGCACCCACGGCGAGCTGCTCCGCGTTCGTGGCGACCCCATCCGAGAGCGCGCTCACGCCGAGGCTGCGGACCTGCGCGAGCGCGCGCCGACGCCCCGCCGCCGCCGCTCGCTCGCGGTCGAGTAGCGCCTCGTCGTCGGTGAGCACGGTCGCGCGCCCCGGGTCCGAGCCCCCGAGCAACCCTTGGGACTGCGCGGCGCGCGTCGTGCGATTCACGCCCGGGGGTAGAGAGAGCGCGACACCCGTCGAGATATCGCGCGACGCGGTACCGTCCGCGATGACCTGGATATTCCAGGGACGCACGAGCGCTTCGACGAGCGAGAGGAAGTTGGTGCTCGAGTTCCGGATCGCGGACAGGTCGCACGACGAGCGCACGAGGTGCACGGCCCTGTCGTTCGCCGTGATGACGAGCGCCGTGCCCGAGTGCTTGTCCCCGCCGGCCTTGCGCGTGTCGAGAAGCCCCGTGTGCTGCAGCACGCGCGCCGCGTCGGGCGCGTCGCTCTGGTAGATTGATGCGCGGATCTCGGTGATGCCCTGATCGACAACGTCCAAGATGGCGCGCCGTTCGGCTGCCGTGCCGCGCAGCGAGAGCGTGCACGTGAACGCGTCGCTCGGCGTCAGCATGTCCGACTGCAGCGAATACGAGATCCACCTGTCGATGCTGTGCCGACCGATGTCGATCGAGAGGCGCGAGCGTTGCTCCGTCACGTGAACCGCCCGCGCGTACCTTGTGTGCGTGGCGTGAACACGCGTACCGCGCCGGGCGTCGTCGAGCCCATGCGCAGGGGGTTGCGGGTTCGGCTGTCGGCGGCGACGACGTCGGGCCAGCGGCGCGCGTCGCCGTAGACCTGCACGGCGACGGCCTGCGCGGTCGTGCCGGCCGGCGACGGGGTGAAGGTCGACTCCGTCCCGTTCTTGGCGACGGCCTCGAACGCCGTTTGTTCGAGCGCGTCGGCGAGCACGACGAGGGTGCGCCGTTGCTCCCATGCCTCGGCGGCCTGCAGCTCGGGTGCCGAGAGCAGGGCGTCGATGCGCGCGCGGAACGTGTCGACCTCGCCGCGCGCGAAGTCGACGCTCACGGCCCCGAGCGTGAGGCGGTCGACGCCCGCGCGCGCGACGTTCTCCATGACCGAGCCGAGGGGGTAGTCATACTCGGCGCCGGAGAGAGGGTATCCACTCGAGCTGAACGCGCGCACGAGTGTCTCGTCGAACACCCCCGCCGAGGGGAGGGACTGATCGAGGTCGCGCCCCGCCGCGACCGCGCGCGGTCCGGGGCGCGAGCCGACGATGGGCACGGTGAGGTCGAGCGCTTCGGTCGAGCGTTCCTCGAGAACCACCGTGATCACGCCGCCGTCGCGCCGGTTCGCGTTCTCGTCGAGCGTGAACGTCGAGATCTGCATAGGCAGCACGCCGAACACCGGATCGATGTACTCGACCTGCCCGCCAAGCTCGTCGTCCGTGAACACGTTCGCGAGTTCGTTGTATTTGAGCGGATAGTGCGAGGGGTCGACGCTCGCGAACAGCTCGATCACGAGCGAGATCACGAGCGGCGATCGGCCCGTTGGCTCGGTGTCCTGCCCGCCGCGGCCCTGGTATCGGTGCCGCCCGAACTCGTGTCCGCCTTGGACGTTGCGCGATGCGGGGTCGAACTCGACACCCTCTATCGCGGCGAGACGCAGGCCTGACCATACGTCGCTCATGGGCGCTCCGTGGGGCCGCGGCCCTGCGCCGCGTTCATCCGCGTCGCGATCGTGGTGGCGAACGCATCCATCGAGGCGCGATCGAAGGCGACGGTCTGCGGGCGCGAGCCGCCGCCGCCGGCCGCGCCGAGAAACCCTGCGTTGGGCGAAGGCGCGACGGCAGCCGCGTGCGGCGCGGGCGGGGG
>JADMIO011298050.1_pt1 | contig 27830 bp, 18 predicted proteins | sample 8958161 | NCBI WGS metagenome assembly JADMIO01 (sample SAMN16585339, study PRJNA669376) | soil metagenome | isolation source: Crop rotation soil | place: USA: Cullars Rotation, Alabama | collected 2011
TCTCGAGCCACGACCAGCCGCGCCACCGATCCCGCTTCGGGGGGTCGGAGGAGCGCGCGCGCGTCGCGGCGGTCGTCCTCGCGACGCTGCGTGGGACCGCGGTCCTCTACGCGGGCGAGGAGCTTGGTCTCCTCGACGCGGACGTCCCGCCGGCCGCCCGCCTCGATCCCGACGGACGTGACGGATCGCGCGCGCCGATCCCGTGGGACGCAAGTGCCGGGCACGGCTGGCCGCCGTCGCCGTGGCTACCGCTGCCGCCCGAGGCCGGCGAGCGCAATGCCGAGCGCGAGGCGGCCGACCCCGACTCGATCCTCGCGCTCTACCGCCGCCTGCTCCTCGCGCGGCGGCGCTCACCCGCCCTCGGCACCGGCAACTGGCGGCTGCTCGCGCGGCCGGAAGGGACGCTCGCCTACGAGCGGCGCCTCGGAGACGACGTTCGCCGCGTCGCCGCCAACTTCACCGACGGCCCCGTTACCGGAGTGATCCACGACGACCGCTGGCGCATCGAGATCGCGACGCACCGCGCCCGCGAGGCGATGCCGTGGGACGGCCGGCTCGCACCCGCCGAGGCGGTCATCCTGTCGCGCGGCTGAGGCCGAGCACGCGCCGGTACACGCGGACGTAGTCGTCGACCATGCGGGCGGCGTCGAACCGCTGCTCCACCGTCGCGCGGACGACGGTCCGGTCGAGCTCGGCGGCACGCGCAACCGCAGCTACCGCAGCGTCCGGCGAGTCGGCGATGAACCCGTTCTCGCCCGGTCGAACGAGCTCCGGCATCGACCCGCGACGGGTCGCGATCACCGGCGTGCCGCACGCCATCGACTCGATCACGCTGAAGCCGAACGGCTCGTCGAAGTTGACGATGTGGAGGAGCGCGAGCGCGCCGGAGAGCAGCTGGGCGACCTCCGGACGGCCGACGGCACCGACGTACCGCACCCGGTCGCCGTCGACGAGCGGCGCCACCTGCTGCTCGAAGTAGCCGGCGTCCTGGACGATGCCCGCGATCACGAGCGGCAGCCCGGCTCGACCGGCAACGTGAATCGCCTCCACCGCACCCTTGTCGGGGTGGATCCGGCCGAGGAAGAGCAGGTAGCCGCCGGCACCCTCGCCGAGCTCGAATGCGCTCATGTCGATGCCGTGGTGGATCGTGGCGACGTAGTCGAGCCGCTCGTGGCGGTCGGCGTCGCTGATCGCGACGTAGTGCCCGATGCGGTTGTACCGCTCGTACACGCGCACGATCCGCTCCGAGGAGAACCCATGGATCGTCGTCACGACGGGCGTTTCGACGAGGCCGCTGTAGGTGAGGGGGAGGAAGTCGAAGCTGTTGTGGATCAGGTCGAACTCACCGGCACGCTCGAAGACGGCTGCGATGTGCAGCGACTCCCACACCTTGGGGTCGAGCGACGCGTCCTCCGAATACCCCGTCGGCGCCGATCCGACGAGTCGTGCGCTCGTGATCGAGTCGGCGGTCGCGAACAGCGTCACGTCGATGCCGCGCTCCACGAGCCCCTCCGTCAGTAGCGAGACGAACAGCTCCCAGGGGCCGTAGTGCCGGGGCGGCACCCGCCACGAGATCGGCGCCAGCATCGCGATGCGCATCGGCCGCGACGGTACCGTCCAGGGGATGAGCGGCGCGAAAGCAGGACTGTTGGCGGCGGGCGTCTGGGCAGCGGCCGAACCCCTCCTCGGCCGCGTGTTCCGCACGGAGTACTCCGACGTCCGGCTGCTCGGCCGTGCGGTCACGCGTACGCGCGCATGGCCGGCGGCGGGAATCGCGCTGCACCTCGCGAACGGCGCCGTGTTCGGTGCAGCGTTCCAGCAGCTCGGCCTGCGCGGGATCCGCAGCGGCGTGATCGCAGCCGAGGCCGAGAACCTCCTCCTCTGGCCCGGGATGGGCCTCGCCGACCGCATCCACCCGGACCGCCGGTCCGGCGCGTGGCCGCGCCTCGTGACGAGCCCGCGGATCGCGGCGTACGAGGTCGCGGCGCACGGGCTCTTCGGCGGCGTCCTCGGCGCGCTGACGCGGCGCAGTTGACCACCGCTCTCTCCGTGCGCGGCCTGGCCAAGCGCTACGGCCAGGTGCAGGCGCTGAAGGGCGTCGACCTCGACGTGGCCGAAGGCGAGCTCGTCGGGCTGCTCGGCCCGAACGGCGCCGGCAAGTCGACGCTCGTGAAGATCGCGGCCGGCCTCGTCCGCCCGAGCCGCGGCGGCGCCAGCGTCGCCGGCGCCCCGGCCGGATCGCGCGCCGCGCGCGCGCAGCTCGGGTACCTCGCGGAGCTGTTCCGGTTCCCCGGGTGGTACACCGCCGACGAGCTGCTCGACCTCCACCAGCGCCTCGCGGGCTCGCGCGGCGGAGCCGCCGAACGGCGGCGGCTGCTCGAGCTGGTTGCGCTGGACGAGGCCGCCCATCGCCGGATCGAAGGGATGTCGAAGGGGATGCAGCAGCGCCTCGGGGTGGCGCAGGCGCTCGTCGGCGAACCGCGCCTCCTGCTGCTCGACGAGCCGACCTCCGCCCTCGACCCGGTCGGGCGCAGAACGGTCAGGCTGCTGCTCGAGCAGCTCCGCGGCCGCGGCGTCTCGGTGCTCCTCAACTCGCACCTCCTGTCGGAGGTGGAGCTCGTGTGCGATCGCGTCGCGATCCTGCTGGCGGGCGAAGTGGTCGGCGCGGGCACCCCGTCCGAGCTCTCGCACAGCCGCGGTGTGGAGCTCGAGACGGACGAGGGCGTCGTCGTGGTCGACGGCGCGGGCAGAGACGACGCGCCGCGGCTCGTCGCCGAGGCGGTGGCGCAGGGCCGGAAGGTGTACGGCGTCCGCGTCCTCAGCTCGACGCTCGAGGAGACGTACCTCGAGGCGGTCGGCGGTGAGACGTCGTGACCGGTGTCGCCGTGATCGTCCAGTACGCCGTGCGCGAGGCGACGCGGCGGAAGGTGTTCGCCGTCGTCCTGCTGCTGACGGTGGTGTTCCTTACCCTCTTCTGGCTCGCGACGCACTACGTGCACGGGAACCTCTCCGAGATCACGCCGCCGAACGACGTGCACGTCGACACGCGCACCTTCGCCGGAGCATTCCTGCTCGGCCTCGCGATGTTCGCCACGCTCTTTCTCGGAATCGTCCTCGCGGTCTTCCTCACGCTCGGCGTCGTCACCGGGGACGCCGAGCGCGGCATCCTCCAGCCGCTCGTCGTGCGTCCGGTGGGACGCACGTCGCTCCTGCTCTCGCGCTTCATCGCTGCGGGCGCGGTCTGCAGCGCGTATGTGCTCGGAGTCTACTTCGCGTCGCTCTCGATCATCGGCCTGACGCTCCACTGGTGGCCGGCGCAGATAGCCGGCCCCGGGCTCGAGCTCGCCGCCGGCGTGCTGATCGTGATCTCGCTCTCGCTGCTCGGATCGGTCGTGCTGTCGGCGACCGCGAACGGGATCGCGGTGTTCATGCTCTTCGGCGCCGGTCTCGTCGCAGGGTTGCTTGCGAGCATCGGCCACGCGCTGAACTCGCACCAGATCCGACACGCCGCCACGATCGTCTCGTGGGCGCTGCCGTTCGAGGGGCTGTACCAGGACGCGCTCCGGATGATCACGCAGGACACGTCCGGGCTGACGGCGTTCCTGCTCCAGCTCGGCCCGTTCGGCGGCGCGTTCGTGCACGGCTGGGGCGTGCGGGCCTGGGCGCTCGGGTACCTGTGCTTCGTCCTCGCCGGCGCGGCGGCGGCCTTTTCGCGCCGCGACCTCTAGTCCCGATGCCGCTCCTGCGGGTGGTCGCGGTCGATCTGCGCCCGCGCTTCGCCGATCTTCTCGACGACGACGAAGCTCGACTGCCGCTCGATCACCCGCTCGATCGACTCGTCCTCGTGCCCCGGCAGCAACACGAACCGGTAGCGCTCGTCGACGATCCGCTCGTACTCCGCCGGCCGCAGCTCGATCTTCCCGAGGCACGAGCTGTTGCCGCACTCGCAGTGGTAGGGCAGCGGTGACTCGACGTGATGCTGCTCCGCACCCGCCTCGATCCGCTCGTTGACGCCGCGGAAGATCTCCTCGTTCCGCGCCGCTCGGTCCGCGAACTCCATCGCGCAGATTCTCGCTCAGTCGGGCAGGAGCGGGACGGCGAGCCCGACGTCGCGGCCGAGCAGGACACCCCGCGTGATCGCGCGCCTTCCGTAGCGATCGCGAATCTCGTCCAGGACGGCATCGAGCGCGTCCTGCTCGTGCGCGTCGAGCGGCAGCGTCAGCTGCACGTCGCTGCGTGCCTCGATGTTCGTGACCGCGACGCCGACGAGTGTCAGTCCGCGCCGCTCGATCTCGGGCTGCGCCGTCGCCAGGAGCCAGCGTGCGACGACGAGCACCGTGTGCGTGCGCGCGGTCGGCCGCGGGAGCGTGTGCGAGCGGGTCGCGCGCGAGAAGTCGCCGAAGCGCAGCCGTAGCACCACCGTCCGCCCGGCACGCTCGGCCGCGCGCAGTCGGCCGGTGACGCGCTCGACGAGACCGACGAGCACGGCGTCCACGTCCCGCCGCGACCGGCGCGAGCGGCCGAGCGCGCATTGCGCTCCGACGGAGCGGCGGCGCCGGCCCGTCTCCACCCGGCGTGGATCGCGGTTGCGCGCGAGCGTATACAGCCGCCGCCCGGCGGCGCCGCCAAGCAGCGCCACCAGCGCTCCTTCCGGCACGCTCGCGACGTCGCCGACCGTCGTCAGCTGATGCGCACGCAGCTTCGCCGCGGTCGCGTCGCCCACGCCCCACAGCCGCTCGACCGGCAGCGGCCGCAGGAACGCCGACTCGGCCCCGGCCGGGATCACGAGCAGCCCGTCCGGCTTCGCGACGCCGCTCGCCACCTTCGCCAGGAACTTGGTGGTCGCAACGCCCACCGTGATCGGCAGGCCGAGCCGCACGCGCACGTCGCGGCGGAGGCGGACCGCGACCTCCGCCGGCGTGCCGCGGATGTGCCCGAGGCCGCGAACGTCGAGGAACGCCTCGTCGATCGAGAGCCCCTCGACGGCGGGTGAGGCGTCGTGGAAGAGCCGGAAGAGCTCCCTGCTCGCGTCCGCGTACGCCGCCATCCGCGGCGGCACCACCACGGCCGACGGACAGAGGCGCCGGGCGGTGGCTCCGCCCATCGCCGTCCGGATCCCGAAGGCCTTCGCCTCGTAGCTCGCCGCCAGGACGACCCCGGCGCCGACCACCACCGGCCGCCCCTGCAGGGACGGATCGTCGCGCTGCTCGACCGAGGCGTAGAACGAGTCGACGTCCGCGTGGAGGATCGCCGCCTGCACTGGCACGAACATATGTTCGCATACGGCTCGACGTACGTTGTGGCCCCCGCCGATGCTGATCGCCGTGCTCTCGGATACGCACCTGCCCCGTGGCGGCCGCCGCCTGGCGGCGGAGTGCCTCGAGCTCCTCTCCGGCGCAGGCCTCGTCCTGCACGCCGGCGACTTCGTCGCGCTGTCCGTGCTCGAGGAGCTGCGCGGCCTCGCGCCGCTCGAGGCGGTGCACGGGAACGCCGACGAGCCGGCGCTGCGGGCGGTGCTGCCGGAGCGGTTGGTCGTCGAGGCCGCCGACGTCCGGATCGGGATCGTCCACGACGCCGGCCGACGGGAGGGCCGCGCGGCGCGGCTCGTGTCGGCGTTTCCCGGCTGCGCCGCCGTCGTCTACGGCCACACGCACATGCCCGAGGTTGCGCAGCACGAGGGCGTCTGGATCCTCAACCCGGGCAGCCCGACCGAGCGCCGCCGCGCACCGCACCGCTCGTTGATCACGCTCGACGTCGACGGCGGCCGGCTCGAGCCGCGGCTCGTCGTGCTGTCCTGACTAGAGCGAGCGCGCCCGCAGGTTCTCGAACGCCGCGAACGCGGGCTTCTTTCGGCCGTCGGCGGTGATCAGGCCCGATTGCCAGCTGTCGATCGACGGGCTGTCCTTGAGCAGGAACCACGTGAACAGCTCGACACGCGGATTCGCCTTCGCGATGTCGTACGCCTGCTGCAGGTACGTCGCCTGCTTCTTCCAGCTGACCCCGAAGATCGGGTCCGGCGGCTTCGTCTGGTACCCGTACTCGGTGATCCAGATCGGCTTGTGCCCGTACAGCCTCGTCACCGCTGCGCCCAGCTTGTCGAGGTCGCCGAGCTCGATCGCCCCGCCGACGCCGCGCGTCGTCGGCGTTTCTCGCGGGCTGCCGTAGTACGGGTGGTCCGCCCACGCGTCGAACGTGCGGAGGCCGAGCTTCTTGACCGCTCGCAGGAACGTGAGCGGCGCAATCGAGGCGCGTACCCCCGCGGGGTTGTTGTTGCCGCGAGGCGCGGTCGCGCCGCAGGCGACCCGCTCCGGTCCACCGGCGGCGTGGACGCCGGCGTAGACCGCGTTGCAGATGCGCGCGTAGGCCGCCGCGGCCGCCATCGTCCACTTCGTGCCTTTGCGCGCGAACTGCGGCTGGAGGAAGACGGGGTTGTTCGGCTCGTTCCATGCGAGCCAGAGGCCGACCCTGGGCAGCACCCGCCCACTGGCGGTGTCGAGGAACGTGCCGCTGTAGCGCTGGGCGGCCGCGTATGCGAACGCCTGCAGCGCGCTCGCAGATTTCGGTGCGTGCTGTGGCGACTTGCCGCCGTTCGCCCAGGCAGGTGTACCGACGATCGTGAGCAGGAGCTGGATCCCTGCGCCGTTCGCGCGCTCCACCGCCTCGTCGTAGCGCGCCCAGTCGTACGCAGGGTCGGTGGGGTCGGCCGGATGCGCCGGACGCTTGTTGGCCACCCCGCCGGGGCCGCCCCACGTGAGCGTCATCCGCACCACCTGCACGTGCAGCGAGCGCAGGAGCGGAAAGCTGTTCGAGGCGGGGTCGAGGGTGACCGCATCGTCGAAGAGACCGAGGAGCATCGAGTTCGACGCCGAAGCGGACCCCGACATGACGAGCGTCAGGACCACGGTCGAAAGCGCAGCGAGGGGTCGGAGCGTCGTTAGCATCGGCCGTCGGGTGCCTGCCTATCGTGACGTTTCTGAGACGAGGAGGCGTTTCCTGCCGATCCGCGCGCTCCCGGTGCTGCTCGCGGCGATCGTCGCGGCGGGCAACGCGAGTGCGGCGTCGGGGCCGAGCCCGACCACGCGTCCGACGATCTCGGGCGACGCGTCGCAGGGCAGCCGCCTCGTGATCTCGCGCGGAACATGGTCCGGATCGGGACGACTGACGTTCGAGTACCGGTGGTATCGCTGCGACCCGATGGGACGTCATTGCCAACTCCTGCACGGCGTGAATACCGCCGGTCATCGCGCGGGTGCGAACGACGTCGGCCACACGCTCAGCGCCGCGGTGCTCGTCACCGACAAGTCCGGGACCCGTAGCGCGTACGCGAGCCTCGTCGGCCCGATCGCGGGACCGCAACCGCGGATCGCGCCGCTCGCGCAGCCGGTGATCTCGGGCAGCCCGGTGAAGGGCGGCACGTTGCACGTCGACGCCGGCCGCTGGCGGCCGAAACCGTCAGGCCTCGCATTTCAGTGGGCGCGCTGCAACGCCGACTTGCGCTCGTGCGCCGCGATCAAGGGCGCGACCGCGGCGACACACGACGTCGACGACGCGGATCTCGGTCACGCGCTCGTCGCGATCGTGCAGGCGCGCGCGGGCGTCACCTCGCGCGCAATCTTCAGCACGGCGACGAATGTCGCGGTCGCGAGCGGCGCAACCAGCACCGGACCGACTGTCGACGTCGCGCCCGCAATCGCCGAGGTGCTACAGCAGGGCAGCCGCCTCACCGGCGCGGTCGGCGCCTGGACCGGCACGGGTACGGTCGCCTACGCCTACAGCTGGTATCGCTGCGACGGCACCGGGGCGCACTGCAAGGCGATCCGCGGCGCGGACGAGCAGACGTACCTGCAAACCGCGAGAGACGTCGGTCACACGCTCGGCTTCGCCGTCCACGCCACCGACACCACCGGAACGACCACCGCCTACGCCCCGCTCGTCGGGCCCGTTGCCGCGCCGGATGCGCCGCTCGTCTCAACGGGCCCGCCGTCGGTCGCCGGCACGCCGACCACCGGCCAGGCGCTCCAGGTCTCCCCCGGCAGCTGGAGCCGGCCGCCGAGCGCGCTTGCCTACCAGTGGCAACGGTGCAACGCCAACGGCCGGCTGTGCACGGCGATCGCCGGCGCGACCGCGGCCGCGTACACCGTCACCGGCGACGACGCCGGCCACAGGCTCCTGGCGGTCGTGCACGCGACCGCCGGCACCGCGGTGCAGGACGCGTTCAGCATCGCCACGCCGGTCGTCGGCGCGGTCGCGCCCGCCGGGCCGTCGCTGTCGGCTCCGCCGACAGTCGCCGGAACCGCAGCGCAGCGCGCCCAGCTGACGGGAACGGTCGGGACCTGGTCGGGCGCGGGCACGATCGCGTACACGTTCAACTGGTTCCGGTGCGACACCGCGGGCGCCCACTGCGTGTCGATCCACGGCGCGACGAAGGCGACCTACACGCAGAGCGCGAAGGACGTCGGCCACACCATCGGCTTCGCCGTGCACGCCGCGGACGGGAACGGCAGCGCAACCGCGTACGCGTCGCTCGTCGGTCCGGTCGCGGCGCCGGGCACGACGATGACGGCGACGGCGCAGCCTGCGATCACCGGCACGGCCGCACCCGGCCAGACGCTGCAGGTGTCGGTTGGCAGCTGGAGCCAGACGCCGGCGAGCGTTACCTACCAGTGGCAGCGCTGCAACGCGAACGGCCGTCTCTGTGCCTCGATCACCGGGGCGACAGCCGCCACCTACGCGGTCACCGCCGCCGACACCGGCCGCACGCTGGTCGTCGTCGTGACGGCGTCGCTGAACGGCGTCCAGCAGGCCGCCGTCAGCACGCATTCGGCGCTCGTCCCGTAGTCAGCCGGTATTGCGCAACGCCGCTGCGATCCCCGCGATCGAGCGCAGCAGCGGCCGGAGGGCGGACTCGTCGCCGCCGCGGTAGCGGCGCAGCAGCTCGACCTGGACTGCGTTCATCGGATCGACGTAGGGGTTCCGTAACTGCACCGACCGCTGGATCTGCGGATCGTGGTCGAGCAGGTTCCGGGCGTCCACGATCTCGAGCACCACCGCCACCGTGCGCTCGTGCTCCGCCGCGATCAGCCCGAAGATGCGATCCGGCTCCGCCGACGACGGCACGAGCGGCAGGTACTGCGCGGCGATCTCGAGGCTCGACTTCGCCAGAGTCATCTCGACGTTGTCGACGAGCGCTGCGAAGAACGGCCACTCGCGGTAGAGCCGACGCAGCGCGGCGACGTCCTGTGACTCGAACGCGGTGCCGACGCCGTACCAGGCCGGCAGCACGGTGCGGTTCTGCGTCCACGCGAACACCCACGGGATTGCGCGCAGCGCCTCCAACTCGCGCGACCCAGCCGCCTCCGGCCGCGTGATCGGCCGTGAGCCGATGTCGAGCAACGCGAGCTCATCGACCGGGGTAAAGCTTCGGAAGAACGGCGGCAGCGACGCGTCCTCCCACACGAGCTGCCGATAAGCGCGCTGCGACCGGTCGGCCAGGCCGTCGAACGCGGCGCGTGACTCGTGGTCGGGTTGCGGAGCGAGCGACGGAAACGAGGTCAGCAGGGTTGCCGCGAGCGCTGCCTCGAGGTTGCGGTGGGCGAGGCCCGAGAGGCCGTACTTGAACGAGATCGTCTCGCCCTGCTCGGTCAGCTTCAGCCGGCCGGCGGTTGCGACGGCCGGCTGAGCGAGGATGGCGGCGTACGTCGGCCCGCCGCCGCGCCCGGCACTGCCGCCGCGCCCGTGAAAGACCGTCAGCCGCACGCCGCGCTCGCGCGCCAGCTCGGCGAGCGCCTCCTGCGTGCGAAAGATCTCCCAGTTGGCCGCGAGGTAACCGCCGTCCTTGCCGGAGTCCGAGTAGCCCACCATCACCTCGAGCGTCGGCCGCGGCCGCCGGTCGAGGTCGGCGGCGACGATCGCCGGCGCCGCACGCAGATCCGCAACCGTCTCGAACAGCGGCACGATCTCGACGTCCAGACCGGCGTCGCGCGCGAGCTCCTCCGCGCCCGCGAGATCCGACGCGGAGCTCGTCATCGAGACGATCAGCGGCCCGATCGCGCCGCGACCGTAGCGCCGCTGCGCCCGGGCCGCCGTCGCCAGCGCGTTCAGCGTCCGCTCGTCCCGCTCCCGCACGCTCGTTGCGTGGATGCGCACCTCGAGCTTCGCGAGGTGCAGACCGAAGATCTCGACGCGCCGGCGCAAGCTCGCAAGGCCGCCGTCCGCGATCCGCGCGCCGCGATGTGCGCGCAGGCTCGCATCGACGACGTCGAGCTCACGGAGCAGGTCGGCCGCGGACGGGATCGCGTCGTCGCGAAGCCGGTTCCAGATCGACAGCAGTCGCCGCCGGTACGGCTCGTCCGGCGTCTCGGCGGCCGACAGGTCCGGGACGGCGCCGACGTCCGGGTCCGCACCGGCGATCGCCTCCGACATCCCCCACGAGCGGACGAGCGCCCGAACATCGCGCTGGAGCAGGTCACGCGCCCGCGCCCGCCCGAGAGCGAGCGCGGCCTCGATCGTGTCGCCGCCCGCGTGCGGGTTGCCGTCGAGGTCGCCGCCGACCCAGCTTCCGAATCGGAGCGGCGGCGCGTCGCGCTCCACCTTCCCGTCCAGCTCCGCGACGACCCGCGGCGCGGCATCCCACAGGCTCTCCTCGAAGAACCAGAGCAGCTGGCGAATCTCGTCGACGACACGCGGCCGGCGCGAGCGCACCTCGTCCGTCTGCCACAGGATCGTGATCGCCTCTGCCAGGTCGCGGCGGATCCGCTCCTCGGTCTGGGGCGGCAGGTCGGGCGCATCGAGCTCGTGCAGGAGCGATGCGATCCGGCGGTGCTTCTCGAGCACGCTCCGCCGCGCGGCCTCGGTCGGATGCGCCGTCAGGACGAGGTCGACAGAGAGCGCTGCAACTGCGTCGCGCACGGCCTCCGGCGGCGTCCCGGCCGCGTCGAGCTGCGCGAATGCGCTCGCCAGCGTCTCCCGGTGCAGCCGTCCCTCGTGCTCGTCCTGCCGCCGGCGGCGGAGGCGGTGGTGCTGTTCGGCGATGTTCGCGAGCTGGAAGTAGACCGCGAACGCACGCAGGACGAGCCCCTGATGGTCGAGCGAGAGGGCGGAGATCTTGTCGCCGAGCGTGCGGGCAGCCGCCTCGTCGCCCCCGCGCCCGGCGGCGGCGAGCCCGCGGACGTCCTCGACCAGGTCGAGCAGCCACCGGCCTTCCTGCTCCACCAGGATCTCCCCGAGCGTGTTCCCGAGCAGGCGGACGTTCGCGCGGAGCGCAGGTGCGGCGCTCATCGCTCGACGGTAGCGGGAAGGAGTCGCGGCCGCCGGGCGGAAGTGGACCGGCCCATGTTCGGACGTCGCTTTCTGCGGTGCGCGACGGGAGTCGTGCTGCTCGGGGTTGTTGCGGTGGGGTCTGCGAGTGCGGCGCGGAGCTACCGGGTCCAGCCCGGCGACTCGCTGACCGCGATCGCGCATGCGCACGGAACGAGCGTCGGTGCGCTCGCCCGCCTGAACGGGCTCCGGCCCGAGGGGGTGCTGCTCGCGGGCTCGACGCTGAAGCTCCCGGGTGCTCCGCTCGTCAGCTATCGCGTCCGCCCCGGTGACACGCTCACCGACATCGCCGAGAACGTCGGCTGGCCGGTGGTACGGCTTGCGCGAGAGAACCACATCACGCTCGCGCAGACGCTGCTGATCGGCGCGGTCCTACGCGTCCCGGCGAGGCCCGACCCGGCCCCGGAAGTGAGCACCGCGAGCTACATGGTGCAGCCGGGCGACTCGCTCAGCGCGATTGCGTCACGCTTCGGCGTCAGCCTCGGCGCCCTCGCCGACATGAACGGGCTCGACCTACGCGATGTGCTGCTGATCGGCAAGAAGCTGCACCTGCCGGCGACGACGGTCTCGAGCATGGCGAGCGCATACCCGCGATCGACGGTGCGCGGCTCGATCGTCTACTGGGCCAACCACTACGCCGTCGACGCGCATCTCGCCGCAGCGCTCGCATGGATGGAGTCGGGGTTCAACAACGCAATGGTGTCGCCGGCCGGCGCGATCGGCGTGATGCAGGTGACGCCCGACACGTGGGACTTCGTCGAAGGCGTGCTGCTGCTCGGGCAGAAGGTGTCGCACGACACCGACGGCAACGTGCGCGTCGGGATTGCGTACCTGCACCACCTGCTGAACGTGTTCAACGGCGACGAGCGGCTCGCACTCGCGGCGTACTACCAGGGCGCGCTGGCGGTGAAGCAGTCCGGCTTCCTTCCCGGCACGAAGCAGTACGTCGACGACATCCTCGCGCTGAAGCAGCGCTTCTAGGCAGTCAGGACGATCTTCCCGAACACGTCGCCGGCGGCGACGGTCTCGAAGCCGCGGCGGGCATCGCGCAGCGGCACCACCTCGTCGACCGGCGGCCGCAGTCCCGTCGCGACGCAGAACCCGATCAGCTGCTCGAGCTCGTCGCGCGTCCCCATCGTCGAGCCGACGACGGACAGCTGGCGGAAGAAGACGTGCGAGAGCCCGGCCGGCGACGGATCGCCGGTCGTCGCGCCCGACACCACCAGCGTCCCGCCGCCCTTCAGCGACCGGAGCGAGTGCGGCCACGTTGCCGCGCCGACCGTCTCCATCACCGCGTCCACGCGCTCCGGTAGGCGCGCGCCCGGCTCGAACGCCTGCTCCGCCCCCAGCTGGAGCGCGCGCGCGCGCTTCTCGTCCGAGCGGCTCGTCACCCAGATGCGCAGGCCGGCCCGGCTGCCGAGCATCACGAGCGCGGTCGCGACTCCGCCGCCGGCTCCCTGCACGAGCACGGTCGCTCCCGGCGCGACGTTCGCCTTCGCGAACAGCATCCGATAGGCCGTCAGCCACGCCGTCGGCAGGCACGCCGCCTCCTCGAACGAGAGCTCCGGCGGCTTCGGGACGAGGTTCTGCTGCGGGACGGCGACCCGCTCGGCGAACGTCCCCGGATGCAGCTCCGACAGCAGCGTCCGCGCTGGGTCGAGCGTCTCGTCTCCGCGCCAGCCCGGGGATGCGATCACGGCGTGCGCGACGACCTCGTTTCCGTCCTCGTCGACCCCGGCGGCGTCGCAGCCGAGGATCATCGGCAGCCGCTCGGTCGGCAGGCCGACGCCGCGCAGCGACCAGATGTCGTGGTGATTGAGTGACGCGGCGCGGACGGCGATGGTCGTCCAGCCGTTTGGCACCTCCGGCTCCGGCTGCTCGCCGAGCTCGAGCCCGGACAGAGGATCCTCGGCGTCGGTGCGCGCCGCATAGACCGCGAACATCGGCGTCAGGGGCGCGCCGAGGCGAGGGTCGAGGAGCGGGTCTCGCTCAGCATCTCGCGCGCGATCACGAGACGCTGGATCTCGTTCGTCCCCTCGTAGATCTGTGTGATCTTCGCGTCGCGCATCATCCGTTCCACCGGATATTCCTTGATGTAGCCGTAGCCGCCGAGAATCTGCACGGCCTCGGTCGTCACCTCCATCGCCACGTCGCTGCAGTAGAGCTTCGCCTGCGCCGACGCCTTCGTCAGCGCAGGCCCGTCGACACCGGCGTCGGCCATCTGCCCGAAGCGATAGAGGAGCCCGCGGGCGGCTTCGCACTTCGTGTCCATGTCGGCGAGCTTGGCCGCGATCAGCTGGTGCTGGCCGATCGGCTGCCCCATCGTCACTCGCGTCTTCGCGTACTCGAGCGCATAGTCGGTCGCTCCCTGCGCGATGCCGAGCGCCTGCGCGGCGATGCCCGGACGCGAGCGGTCGAGGATGCGCATCGCGAGCTTGAAGCCCTCTCCCTCCTCGCCGAGCCGGTTCTCGGCGGACACCTCGACGCCGTCGAAGGCGAGCTCACCCGTGGTGGAACCGCTGATGCCGAGCTTCGGCTCGAGCCGCAGGACGTCGAACCCCGGTGCGTCCGCCTCGACGACGAACGCGCTGATGCCGGCGTGATCGGCGTCGGCATCGGTCTTCGCGAACACCGTGTACAGCGACGCCACGCCGGCGTTCGTGATGAAGCGCTTCTGCCCGTCGAGCACGTAGGCGTCGCCGCGTCGCGTCGCACGCGTGCGCATCGCAGCGGCGTCGGAGCCCGCCCCCGCCTCGGAAAGCGCGTACGCGGCGAGCCATTCGCCCGATGCGAGCCGCGGCAGGTACCGCTCCTTCTGCTCCTTCGTGCCGGCGAGCTTCAGCCCGAGCGAGCCGAGCTCCTGCACGGCGAGGATCAGGCCCGACGTCGCGCAGACCTTCGACACCTCCTCGATCGCGGTCAGCGCGAGCAGCGTGCCGGTGCCGGCGCCGCCGTGCGCTTCGTCGAAGAGGAGCGCGAACACGTCGTGCTCGCGGAACACCTCGACGACGTCCCAGGGGAACTCATGGCTGGCGTCGATCTCGGCGGCGCGCGGGGCGATCCGCTCCTGCGCAAGCGTGCGCACGAGGTCGCGGAGCTCGCGCTGCTCGGGCGTCAGCGGGTCGTAGCTCATCTAGAAGACGGGCGTCTCGCGCCAGGTGCCCCAGACGGTGCGCAGCGCGTCGCACATCTCGCCCATCGTCACCTGCGCTCGGGCGGCGTCGATGATCGGGTGCATCAGGTTGGCCGAGCCGGCCGCGTCCGCCTTCAGGCGCGCGAGCGCCGCTTCGACGGCGGCGGAGTCGCGGCCGGCGCGCAGCGCCTGCACCCGCTCGATCTGCGCCCGCTCGAACTCGGGATCGATCCGGAGGATCTCGGTCGGCCCCTCCTCCTCGGTCACGTACCTGTTCACGCCCACGATCACCCGTTCCTGCCGCTCCACCTCGAGCTGGTACCGGAACGACGCCTCCGCGATCTCGGCCTGGAAGAAGTTCTGCCGGATCGCCTCTACCACCCCGCCGATCTGCTCGATCCGGTCGAAATAGTCGTACGCCTGCCGCTCGAGCTCGTTCGTCAGGTGCTCGAGGAAGTACGACCCGCCGAGCGGGTCGGCGGTGTCGACCACACCGGTCTCGTGTGCGATCACCTGCTGCGTCCGCAGCGCCAGCCGCACCGCGTCCTCGGTCGGCAGCGCCAACGCTTCGTCGAAGCTGTTCGTGTGCAGCGACTGCGTCCCGCCCAGCACCGCCGACAGCGCCTCCAGCGCCGTCCGGACGATGTTCACCTCGGGCTGCTGCGCCGTCAGCGAGACACCCGCGGTCTGGGTGTGGAACCGCAACCGCCACGAGCGCTCGTCCTTTGCCCCGTACCGGTCGCGCAGCTCCCGCGCCCAGATCCGCCGCGCCGCCCGGTACTTGGCGATCTCCTCGAAGAAGTCGATGTGCGCGTTGAAGAAGAACGACAACCGCGGCGCGAACTCGTCGACGTCCAGGCCCCGCTCGATCGCCCAGTCCACGTACGTGAACCCGTTCGCGAGCGTGAACGCGAGCTCCTGCGCCGCCGTCGACCCGGCTTCGCGGATGTGGTATCCCGAGATCGAGATCGGATGCCACAACGGCATCTCGCGCGCGCAGAACTCGACCATGTCAGTCACCAGCCGCATCGACGGCTCCGGCGGATAGATGTACTCCTTCTGCGCGATGTACTCCTTCAGGATGTCCGTCTGGATCGTCCCCCGCAGCTGCTCCCGCCGCACCCCCTGCTGCTCCCCGACGCAGACGTAGAACGCGAGCAGGATCGCCGCCGGCGAGTTGATCGTCATCGACGTCGACACCTCGCCGAGCGGAATCCCGGCGAAGAGCGTCGCCATGTCCGCCAGCGAGTCGATCGCCACCCCCTCCCGGCCAACCTCGCCGAGCGACCGCGCATGGTCCGAGTCGTACCCCATCAATGTCGGCATGTCGAACGCCGTCGACAGCCCCGTCTGCCCGTGGTCGAGCAGGTACCGGAATCGAGCATTCGTCTCCGCCGCCGTCCCGAACCCCGCGAACTGCCGCATCGTCCAGAGCCGCCCCCGGTACATCGACCCGTACACCCCCCGCGTGAACGGAAACTCCCCCGGCAGACCCAGATCGCGCTCGTCGTCGACCTGCACGTCGTCGGCGCTGTAGAGCGGCGCCACCTCGACGCCGCTGATCGTCGTGTGGGTCGGTTCGGGCTCGGCGCGGTCCCCCGGCGGCCGCGCCGCTCCGCGGGCGAGATCAGTCGACACGGGCCTCGTATTGTGCACACGTGATCGAGTTTCGGGTGCTCGGGCCGCTCGAGGTGCGGTCGGGCGATCGGCTGCTCGAGCTGGGGCGGCCGAAGCAGCGAGCGCTGCTGGCGCTCCTGCTGCTGCGGGCGAACCGCGTTGTCCCGCGCGACCGGCTGATCGACGAGCTCTGGCCGAACGAGCCCCCGGAGACGGCGGTGAAGGCCGTGCAGGTCTACGTCTCTCAGCTTCGGAAGGTGCTGCCCGGGGGGACGCTCGTCACGCGCGCTCCGGGGTACCTGCTCGCGGTCGATCCCGAAGCAGTCGATCTGCTCGCGTTCGAGCGGCTCGTGGCTGATGCCCGCGGCGTCGACCCCGCGCGCGCAGCCGCGCTCCTGCGCGAAGCCCTCGCCTTGTGGCACGGGGCGCCACTGGCGGAGTTCGGCGACGAGCTGTTCCTTCGCGTGGAAGCGAACCGGCTGGCGGAGATGCGGCTCGCTGCGGTCGAGGAGCGAATCGACGCCGACCTGGCGCTCGGCCGCGGCCGCGAGCTGATCGCCGAGCTGGAGGCGCTCGTCGCCGAGCAGCCGCACCGCGAGCGGTTGCGTGCCCAGCTGATGCGCGCCCTCTACCGGAGCGGACGGCAGGCCGATGCCCTCGGCGCGTATCGCGACGCACAGGCGGCCCTTCGCGAGCTCGGGCTCGAGCCGGGCCCCGAGCTGCGCGAGCTCGAGCGGCAGGTTCTGACGCAGAACCCCGCGCTCGATCGTCCGCGCGCGGAGCCGGTCGCCGAGAGCCGTATCCTGCCCGGCTCGCTGATCCCGGCGCCGCCGTTCCCGTTCGTCGGCAGGAGCGCGGAGCTGAAGCTGCTGCGGTCGGCGCTCGAGCGCGCGCAGGACGGCGAGGGTGCGCTCGTACTCCTGGCCGGCGAGGCCGGCGCCGGCAAGACCCGCCTGATCCGCGAGTTCGCCCACGAAGCAGCGAGCCGCGGCGTCCTCGTCCTGTACGGCACCTCCGACGCCGCCGTCACCACCCCGTACCAGCCGCTCCGCGAATGGATCGAGTTCCTCCTCCATGCGTGTCCGCCGGAGACGCTCCAGTCGTGTCTCCCCAGTCGCAGCGAGGACCTGACACGGCTCGTTCCGGAGCTCGCTCGCCTCACCGGCCCGCCGGCTGACCGGACCGAAGTCGACAGCGACCGGTACGTGCTCCAGAGCGCGGCCTCGCAGCTGCTCAGGCGGCTGAGCGCTCAGCAGCCCTTGCTGTTGATCGCCGACGACCTTCACTGGGCCGACGACGAGACCCTCTCCCTGCTCCAACGCCTCGCACGTGCAGCTCCCGAAGGGCGAATGCTCGCCCTCGCCGCGTTCCGCGACCACGGCGAGGAGCTCAGGCCCGCGTTCCACGACACGCTCACCGACCTCTCGCGCCTCGACGGCGTCGTCCGCGTCGGACTCGGCAATCTCACCGTCGAGGACGTCGGCGCATTCGTCCAGCGTTCGACAGGCGCGGAGGCATCGCCGGACCTTGCAGCGGCGATCGGCGAGCTCAGCGACGGCACGCCGCTCTTGCTCTGTGAGCTCTGGCGCGATCTGCAGGAGAGCGGCGCGGTCGAGGTATCCGAGGCGGGCGTCCGGGTGTCGCGCCCGCTGGCGGAGCTTCGGGGCGCGGGCCGGCTCCGCGACGTCGTGCAACAGCGGGTCGCGCGCCTCACCCCGGAAACGGCAACGGCACTCGACCTGGCGGCGGTTGCGGGGCCGCGGTTCGAGCTTCGCGTCATCGCCGCGGCCGCCGCTCTCGACAGCGACGCGCTGATCGCCGCGCTCGACGAAGCAGCGGGCGCCGGTCTGCTCGAAGAGTTGCCCGAGCGCAGTCCCGCCTGCCGCTTCACCCACGAGCTCGTCCGACGCGCGATTTACGACCGCATCCGGCCGATCCGGCGCGCCGAGCTGCATCTGCGCATCGGCGAAGCGCTCGAGCGCGTCCACGAGCGCGACGTATCGCGTGTGCTGCCCGATCTCGCACACCACTTCAGCCTTGCCGTTCCCGTCGCGGGTAGCGACCGCGCAGTCGACTACAACCTGCGCGCCGGCGACGCCGCGATCGGCACGGCCGCTTTCGACGAAGCCGCCGCGAGACTGTCGAGCGCACTCGAGCTCGGAATCGACGATCCGCGCGAGCGCACCCGCGTACAGATCGAGCTGGGCCATGTGTTCAACGAGCTCGGACGACATTCCGAGTCGTACGCGATCCTGGCCGAGAGCCTCGATGCCGCCACCGGCCTCGGCGAGCGCGGCCTCGCTGCGCGGGCACTCGTCCAGCGAACATCGCAACGGATGTTCTCGAACCCGGACAGCGATCCCGCGGAGATCTTTCGAGTCGCCGATGCAGCCATCGCCACGTTCACCGAGCTCGACGACGCACTGGGTCTCGCCGTTGCCACGCGCTTGCGCTCCCTCGCCTTCAAGCGCGTCGGGCGCGAAGGCGACGCGACGGTCGAGGCGGAACGTGCGCTGGTGTATGCAGAGGCATCCGGACATCACGTGACGCGGCGGCGCGTTGTGGGAACCCTCGTCTACGCGCTGACGGAAGGCCCCACTCCGGCACCCGAGGGGATCGAGCGCTGCCAGCAGCTGCTGCAGAGATTCCCGGACGACCCCGTGCTCCGCGCACTCGTCGGACGTGCGCTTGCGGCGCTGCTGGCAATGGCCGGCCGCTTCGACGAGGCCCGGGAGCAGGCCGGCAGGAGCGTGCCACTCCTCGACGAGCTCAAGCATCTGACGGCATCCGGCGTCTATCGGACGATCGCCGCAGAAGCGCGGGAGCTGCTCGGCGATTTCGCGGGCGCCGAAGAGGAGCTGACGGCGATGTGGCGCGACCTCCGCGACGCAAGCGGTCAGACTCCCGACGGCCGGGCGATGGCAGCCGCCTACAAGCTCGCCTCGCTGTACTGCGACGGGGCACGCTGGACCGATGCCGCCGAGTGGCTGGCCTACGCCCAGCACGTGCCGGACGCGACGCACCCCACGCACGCCCTCGTCTTCCGTCTGATCGTCTCCGCACGGCTTGCCGCGCATGACGGCCGATTGCGAGAAGCAGTCACGCTCGCTCAGCGCGCTGTGGAGCTGGAGGACCACAGCCACCGCCTCAACCTCCGCGCCAAAGTCTGGCTCACGCTCGCCGAGGTGCAGCGCGCCGCCGGATCAGCGGCCGAGGCGCACGCCGCCGTCGCCGAAGCGGGGCGCCTCTACGAGGCGAAAGGGAACGTCGCCGGCCGTCGGCTCGCAGAACGCTGGACCGCTACCGGTACCGCGCGTTCGCGACGTTGATCAGCCCGCGATAGGTCAGCTGCACACCGGTCACGTTTGCGCTGAAGGCGCCGAACGTGACCGGGTTGTAGAGCGCGACGTACGGCCGGTCGGCCATGATGATCTGCTGCGCTGCGCGGTAGAGAGTCGAGCGCGCCTTCATGCTCGTCGCCTTCAACCCGTTCGCCAGGATCAGGTCGAGCCGCGGATTGGAGTACCCGCTGTAATTCCTCGATCCCGGCGTCGCGAGGAAGATCGTGTTCGTCGGGTCGACGCCGCCCGGATTGAACCCGCCCAGGTTCGCGTCGAAGTTACCGCTGTTCCGTCGCGCGACGACCGTCGCCGCATCGGTCGAGTCGATCACGACGTTGATCCCGACTGCGGCCTCCTGCGCCTGGATGAACTGCGCGCGTCGCAGCGCGTCAGTCAAATTGGACGTCAGTAGGTGCAGGGTCGGATTCGAGAAGCCGGATGCGGCGACGAGCCTCTTCGCGTCGCTCGGGTTGTACGGTGTACAGGGAACCTTTGTCGCCTCGTACCAGAGCGTGTTTGCAGGCGGGATCATCGTGCAGGTGACCTGCATCTGTCCGCCGTAGACGATCTTGTTGAGTGCGTTGCGGTCGATCGCCTCCTCGAACGCCTGCCGCAGCTTCGCACTCGACGCGAACGGTGTGCCGACGTTCGCATACGGCAGGTTGCCGAGACCATTCTTGTTCCCCATGTTGAACTGGATGCCCGACCAGCCGAGCTGGTAGGCCTGGATCACGCGCAGACTCGAGGTCTTCCGTACGCCGTCGACCTCTGTCGACGAGACGTTGTCGAGGACCTGGATGTCGCCCGCTTTGAGCGCCGCCGTCGCGGCGGGGGCGTCGGGCATCGGCTTGAAGACGATCTTGTCCAGGTAGACGTTTCCCTGATCATAGTAGTAAGGCGACTTGATCACGGTGATGTTGTCGCCGGCGACGCGGTGGTCGAACATGAACGGGCCGACGCAGACGGGTTTCGACGCGAAGTTGTCGCCGACCTTCGCCAGCTGCGTCGGTGAGAGAACGTACGGATTCCCGAGGAACGTCGAATCCGGCGCTTTGAGGTGGTAGACGACGGTGTACGGGCCGGGCGCGTCGATCGCGGCAACGCTCGCGAAGTCACTCGCGCGCGACGAGCCCGGGTAGCTGATCATGCGCTGGACGGAGGCGACGACCGCCTGAGCGTTGAACGGCGTGCCGTCGTTGAACTGGACCCCCTGGCGCAGGGCGACCGTATAGCTGAGCTTGTCTTTCGACAGCACGGGCAACGCCGAGGCAAGCACGGGCACCGTCTGCAATTTGCTGTTCGTGTCGTAGAGCGTCAGGCACATCGCCTGGAAGATCGGATTGGTCGCGATCGGCGTGCGATTCACGGTGGGATCGAGGGTGTCGGGATCCCCCCCGCTCAGCCCAACCACCAGCGTGCCGCCGTACTTCGAGTGCGCGAGCGTCCGTCCCGATGCAGGGCCGAGCATGACGAGCGCAACCGCGGCTCCGGCAAGCAGTACCAGCCCGGTACGCGGTGACACAGCGCACCGACTCTACGCCTGTGATCGTCAGAGTTCCAGCCTTGCCGCGGCATGGCTTTCGCCGCGCCGATGCGGTAGAACGGTGCGACGGAGGACGCGATGGAGTTCGGATTGCTCGGCCCGCTCGAGATTCGGACGGCCGACGGGCCCCTTCCACTTGGGCGGCCGAAGCAGCAGGCGCTGCTCGCGCTCCTCCTGCTGCACGCCAACCAGGTCGTCGCGCGCGATCGCTTGATCGACGAGCTGTGGGGCGAGGCTCCACCGGAGACGGCCGTGAAGGCGGTGCAGGTCTACGTCTCCCAGCTTCGGAAGGTGCTGCCGATGGGGATGCTCGTCACCCGGGCGCCCGGGTACATGCTCACCGTCGACCCCGAACGCGTCGACCTGCTTCGGTTCCAGCGCCTCACCGGCGAGGCCCGCGACGCAGACCCCGCGCGCGCGTCCAGCTTGCTGCGCGAGGCGCTCGGGTTCTGGCGTGGGTCGCCACTCCAGGGGTTCGGCGAGGAGCCGTTCGCACGGATAGAAGCCGGGCGTCTGCAGGATCTGAGGCTGGCGGCGCTGGAGGAGCGGATCGAAGCCGACCTGGCGCTCGGCCGCCACCACGCGCTGACCGCCGAGCTAGAGGTACTGATCGCCGAGCAGCCGCACCGGGAACGGCTGCGCGCGCAGTTGATGCTCGCGCTCTACCGCTCCGGCAGACAGGCCGAGGCACTCGCCGCCTATCGGGCGGCGCAGGCGGCACTCCACGAGCTTGGGCTCGAACCGAGCACCGCCCTTCGCGGGGTCCAAAGGCAGATCCTCAATCAAGATCCGGCGCTCGAGCTTCCGCGCGAGGAGCAGCGGACAGGAGCAGTGGCGCTTCCAGGGCCGCTGATCCCGGCGTCGCCCTTCCCGTTCGTCGGCCGAGCGAGAGAGGTGGCTCTGCTCAGGTCACTGCTCGAGCGCGTCGAGGGCGGCGAAGGCGCCGTCGTGCTCGTCGCCGGCGAGGCCGGCGCAGGTAAGACGCGCCTGATCCGCGAGCTCGCGCACGAGGCAGCCGCAGGCGGAGCGCTCGTGCTCTACGGCACCTCCGACGCCGCGGTCAGCACGCCGTACCAGCCGCTGCGCGAATGGATCGAGTTCGCCCTGCGCGCCGCGGACCCCGAGGCGCTGCGCGAAGGCCTCGCCGGCGCCGGCGGAGCGCTCGCGAGGCTCGTGCCGGAGCTCGCCCGCCTCGCACAGCCGCCGCCGGCCGAATCGGCCGACGACCGGCACATGCTCGTGACGGCAGCACGGACGCTTCTCGCCGGGCTGAGCCGCACGCAGCCGCTGCTGCTCGTCGCTGACGACCTCCACTGGGCGGACGCAGAGACACTGTTCCTGGTACGGCAGCTCGCGCGCACGGCACCCGAGTCACGGCTGCTCGTCGTGGCGCTGTTCCGCGAGGATGCGGCAGACGACCGGCCGCAGCTCGCCGACACCCTCGCCGAGCTGGCGCGTCTCGACGGGGTCGGGCGGCTGGCGCTCGGAAACCTCAGTGACGATGACGTGGCGGCTTTCGTTCGCGCCTCGGCTGACGCGGACGCAAGCCCGGAGCTCTCGTCGGCGATCGGCGAGCTCACGAGCGGAACGCCGCTGCTCGTGTGCGAGCTCTGGCGCGAGCTGCGCGACAGCGGTGCAGTCGAGGTGACCGGCGGCGCCGTGCGGCTCGTCGATTCGATCACCGCGCTGCGCGGAGCCGATCGCTTCCGCGACCTCGTGCGCCAGCGTCTGCTGCGCCTCACACCGGAGACGGTGAGCCTGCTCGAGCTCGCCGCCGTGGCCGGCCCCCAGTTCGAGCTGCGCGTCCTCGTCGAGCCCGGCGGCGATCAGGCCACGCTCGTGGCACCGATGGAGGCATCGGCCGCGGCCGGGTTCGTCGAGGAGCTGCCAGAGCCGCCGGGCGCCTGCCGGTTCACGCACGAGCTCGTCCGGCGGGCCGTCTACGACCGGATCGGAGGCGTTCGCCGCGCCGCGCTGCACCTCCGCGTCGGCGAGGCTCTCGAGCACATCCACGCCGCCGACCAGACGCCCGTGCTGCCCGAGCTCGCGCACCACTTCACGCTGGCCGCTCCCGTCGGCGGTATCGAGCGCGCCGTCCAGTACAACCTGCGCGCCGGCAGCGCGGCGATGAATGCGGCCTCACTCACCGAGGCCGCCGCGAGACTCGCGACAGCGCTCGATCTCGGCATCGACGATCCACGCGAGTGTGCACGCGTCCAGGTCGAGCTCGCCCACCTCCTCTACGAGACGGGACAGACGAGAGAGGCCGACGCGATGCTTGCCGCGAGCCTGCACGCAGCGACCGGCCTGGGAGAACGAAGCGTCGCGGCCCGCGCGCTCGTCGATCGTCTGGGGCACCGAACGGGGGACCCGTCGCTCGACGGCGAGGAGTTGCGAAAGGTCGCGCAAGCCGCGGTCGACACGCTGAGTGAGCTCGGCGACCCGCTCCATCTCGCCGCAGCGCGCGTATACCTGGGCATCGCGCTCCAGCGCCTCGGGCGCCGGGCGGATTCCGTCTGCGAGCTCGAGCGCGCGCTCCTGGACGCCGACACTTCGGGCGACGCCGAGATGCGCCGGCGTGTTGTCAGCGCACTCGGGCTGTCGATGTCCGGCGGACCGATGCCCGTTCCTGACGCGATCGGCCGTTTCGAGCAGCTTCTCGCGGTAAGTGGAGGCGATCTCGTGTTCGAGGCCGTCGTCGAACGCATGCTCGGCCGGTTCTTGGCGATGGCCGGCCGCTTCGACGATGCCCTCGAACTGATCCGGACGAGCGGTATGGCACTCGACAGATTCGAGCACCATGCCGGCCATTGGGTCTACCGCTGGGCCGCCGCTGACGCGATGGAGCTCGCGGGCGACCTGGACGGCGCGGAGCGGGAGCTGCTCGCGAGCTGGCGGAAGTACCGCGAGTTCGGCCACCACGCAGTGGACCAGCGTGCCATGCACGCCGCCTACATGCTCGCCTTCCACTACTGCGACCGGGGGCGCTGGGACGCCGCCGCAGAGTGCATTGCGTTCGGAGCCGGCGTCGACGTTCCGTGCCCGAACACTCCACCCGCACTGCGTTGCGCGGTTCAGGCGCGCCTCGCTGCGCGCGCGGGCCGCCACGACGAAGCGCTGACGCTCGTCCGAGGCGCTCAGGACTGCGTCGCGCAGACCGACGACCTCAACTTGCGAGCGCGCGTCTGGGCCACGGCCGCCGAGGTGCGGCGTGCCGCCGGGGACGCACCCGGGGCAGACGCCGCCGTGGCTGAGGCGCTGCGGCTCTACGAGGCGAAGGGCAACATCGCCGCCGCCGGGGCGCTGCGGGCGGCGGCGACGTAACGTCGGGTATCCGTCGGGGCCAATGCGGTAAAAGCGCGCATGGAGTTCGCGCTGCTCGGCACGCTCGAGGTCCGGGACGGCGGCCGCCCCGTCGTGCTCGGACGGCCGAAGCAGCAGGCGCTGCTCGCACTGCTCCTGTTACACGCCAACCGGGTCGTCGCGCGTGCGCGCTTGATCGACGAGCTCTGGGGCGAAGCTCCGCCGGAGACGGCGGTGAAGGCGGTGCAGGTGTACATCTCCCAGCTTCGGAAGATTCTGCCGACGGGAATGCTCGTCACCCGCGCTCCTGGATACATGCTCATCGTCGACCCCGAACGCATCGACGTTCTTCGGTTCGAGCGCCTCGCCGCCGAGGCCGGCCAAGGAGATCCGGCGCACGCCTCGAGCCTGCTGCGCGAGGCGCTCGCGCTGTGGCGCGGCTCGCCGCTCGAGGAGTTCCGGGAGGAGCCGTTCGCGCGCGTCGAGCGAGCGAGGCTCAACGATCTGAGGTTCGCAGCGCTCGAGGAGCGGATCGAAGCCGACCTGGCACTCGGGCGCCACCACGAGCTGACAGCCGAGCTGGAGGCGTTGATCGCCGAGCAGCCGCAACGGGAGCGGCTGCGTGCCCAGCTGATGCTCGCGCGCTACCGCTGCGGCAGACAGGCCGAGGCACTCGGCGCATACCACGACGCGTGGGCCGCTCTGAACGCGCTCGGGCTCGAGCCGAGCGCAGCCCTGCGAGGGCTGCAACAGCAGATCCTCAACCAGGATCCGGCTCTCGAGCTTCCGCGCGAGGAGAGGCGAACAGGAGCAGCGGCGCTTCCCGGGCCGCTGATCCCGGCGTCGCCCTTCCCGTTCGTCGGCCGGGCGGCAGAGGTGGCACTGCTCAGGTCGCTGCTCGATCGCGCGGAAGGCGGCGAAGGCGCCGTGGTGCTCGTCGCCGGCGAGGCCGGTGCAGGCAAGACGCGGCTGATCCGGGAGTTCGCGCACGACGCGGCCGCGAAGGGAGCGCTCGTCCTGTACGGCGCCTCCGACGCGGTGGTCAGCACCCCGTATCAGCCGCTGCGCGAATGGGTCGAGTTCCTCCTGCACACCGGCACGGAAGAGACGCTCGCAGAGTCGCTACGCGGCGCCGACAGCCTCGCCCTGATCCTGCCCGAGCTCGCGCGGGTGACCGGGAGCGTTCCACCTCCGCTCGGCGACCCTGGGAGCGCCGGCTACGTCGTGCAGACCGCCGCCGTCGACCTGCTGCGACGCCTCGGCCGCGCGCAGCCTCTGTTGGTCGTCGCCGACGACCTGCACTGGGCAGACGCGGACACACTCCAGCTCTTGCGCCGCACCGCACGCGCTGCGCCCGAAGCACGACTGCTCGTCGTCGCCGCGTACCGCAACGCCGGCGAAGCGATGAGAGCGCCGCTCGCCGATGCAATCGCGGACGTCTCCCGGCTCGACTCCGTGACGCGGTTGCCGGTCGGGAGGCTGACCGCACCCGACCTCAGCGTGTTCATCCACGCCGCAGCGGGCGCGGAGGCACCACCCCAGCTGACCACCGCGATCGAAGACCTGACCGACGGCACGCCGCTCCTCGTGTGCGAGCTCTGGCGCGAGCTCGTCGACTCGGGCATCGTCGAGATCGGAGAGGGAATCCTGCACCTGTCTCGCCCACTCGACGAGATTCGCAGCCCCGAGCACATCCGCGACGTCGTCGGACACCGCGTTGCGATGCTTCCGCCTGCGACGGGTGCTGTACTCGAGCTCGCTGCCGTCGCGGGTCCGACGTTCGACCTCCGCGTGCTCAGCGATGCTGCCGAAGGCGCGCCCGACGGGCTGGCGATTGCGGTCGACGATGCCACGCGCGCCCGCGTGATCGAGGCGCTTCCGGAGCCTGCCGGCTCGTATCGCTTCACGCACGAGCTCGTCCGCCGCGCGGTCTACGACCGGATCACGCCGCTACGCCGCGCGCAGCTCCATTTGCGCGTCGCGGAAGCGTTGGAACGGCTACACGAATCCAATCTCGCTCGTGTGCTTCCCGAGCTTGCACATCACTTCACGCTCGCCGCGCCGATCAGTGGCACCGGACGTGCAATCGACTACAACCTCCGGGCGGCAGACGCAGCGATCGGATCTGCAGCGTACGAGATTGCCGCTGCCAGACTTCGATCAGCGCTTCAGCTCGAGATCGACGACCCGCGTGAGCGCACACGCATCGAGATCGAGCTGGCGTACCTTCTGGGCGAGATGGGCCGGCCTGCGGAGGGCGACGTGATTCTCGCGGCAATTCTGACCGGCGCCACGGGCGCCGAGGAACGCGGCGCCGCGACCCACGCCCTCCTGAAGCGCGTGAGCCGGGATGCGTATCAAGCGAACGCAGACCTGGACCAGTGGCGATCGATTGCGGAACAGGCCTTGAGCACGTTCGCGGAACTCGGCGACGCCGTTGGTCTCGCCGAGGCTGGATGGGAGCTCGCCAGCGCGCTCCGGAGTCAGGGCAGGGTTGCCGACGCGCACGCCGTCTTCGAGCGTGCGCTCGCAGATGCAGAGGAATCCGGCGCACTGACGCAGCGTCGCCGGGTCGCCGGCTCGATCTCTTTTGTCCTCTGCACCGGCCCGACGCCCGCCGGCAGCGCGATTCGCCGCTGCGAAGAGCTGCGCGAGTCGAGTCGCGACGACCGGATGCTGGAGGCAGTCATCACCCGCAATCTGGCTGCGCTCTATGCGATGACGGGACGCTTCGACGAGGCACGAGAAGCGCTGCACGCGAGCAGCGACGTCCTCGACGAGCTCAACATCGTCACCGCCACATGGGCTCACAGATGGTCGCTCGCCGAAGCGAAGGACCTTCTCGGCGACCGTGCCGGTGCCGAGCAGGAGCTTGCCGCGACGTGGGAGAGATTCCGCGACATCGGCGGCGACACACCCGATCGGCGCGCCATGCACGGGGCGTACAGGCTCGCGCTCCTCCGCTGCGACGCAGGCCGGTGGGACGAAGCCGAGCGGTGCCTCGAGTACGCAGCCGAGGTGCCCGTCCCGCCGTACTACACGGCTGAAAGCGCCTTCGGCCTCGCGGCTCGCGGACGACTTGCCGCGCACCAGGGCCGGCTCGACGGGGCGATCGCCCTCGCGCGCGCCGCGGTGGAGCTCGCAGACCGGAGCGACAACCTGAACGTGAGAGCCCGCATCTGGTCGTCCCTCGCCGCGGTCGAGCACGCGCGCGGAAACGACGCGCGGATGGATGCGGCAGTCGCCGAGGCGATTCGCCTCTACGAGCAGAAGGGCAACGTCACCGCCGCCGGGCGCCTCCGTTCGGCGGTCCGGGGCAGCTGAGCCTTATTTCTCGTACTGCGCGTACGAGACGACGAGCTGTCCGTTTCCCTGCATCTGCATTCCCGTCAGGTTCGACCTGAACGCCGCGATCGACGTCTCGTTGTAGAGGAAGATCGTCGGCCGCTCGTCGTGGAGGACCTGCAGCAACGTGCGGTAGTTCAACGCCCGCGCCTTGACCTGCGCGGCCTTGAGGCCGTTCTTTCCAGCACATTGGGATCCTAAGCTTAGAATTCCACGTGGACAAGTTGTCGCG
>JADMIO011014755.1_pt1 | contig 27828 bp, 28 predicted proteins | sample 8958161 | NCBI WGS metagenome assembly JADMIO01 (sample SAMN16585339, study PRJNA669376) | soil metagenome | isolation source: Crop rotation soil | place: USA: Cullars Rotation, Alabama | collected 2011
GCCGCGACTTCAAGTCACGTGAATTCCAAGCTTCGGATCCCACTGTGCTGGAAAGCGGCGGCAAGTATTTCTGCCACGACGTCCGCGTGATCCGGATGCCGCGCCACGGCGCGTCGCTGCCGATCGGCCTCGGCGTCTCCTGTTCGGCTGACCGCCAGGTGCTCGGCAAGATTACGAAAGACGGCGTCTATCTCGAAGAGCTCGAGCACAATCCGGCGCAGTATCTGCCCGCGGTCGAGCAGGCGCTCGGCGGCGAAGTAGTAAAAATCGATCTCAACCAGCCGATGAAGGATATTCTGGCGACGCTTTCACAGCATCCGATCAAGACGCGGGTGTCGATGTCAGGCACCATGATCGTTGCGCGCGATTCCGCCCACGCCAAGCTGCGCGAGCGGCTGGAGAAGGGCGAGCCGCTGCCGGATTACTTCAAGAACCATCCGGTGTACTACGCCGGTCCCGCCAAGACGCCGGATGGCTACGCCTCCGGCGCGTTCGGCCCGACCACCGCGGGACGGATGGATTCCTTTGTCGACCAGTTCCAGGCCGCCGGCGGCTCGATGGTGATGGTCGCCAAGGGCAACCGCGCCGTCGCGGTGCGCGAGGCCTGCAAGAAGCACGGTGGCTTCTATCTCGGCTCGATCGGCGGATCGGCGGCCAACCTCGCCGAACACTGCATCAAGAAGGTCGAGGTGGTGGAATACCCCGAACTCGGCATGGAAGCGATCTGGCGCATCGAGGTGGTGGATTTCCCGGCCTTCGTCATCATCGACGACAAGGGCAATGACTTCTTCAAGGAGTTGAATCTGGGTTAGCTGCCATCCGGCGGGTTGTGAGTGAGGATGCGATGGTCGAATGGTTCGACGACCTGAAGGTCGGCATGCGCTTCAAAAGCGCGGCGTTGACGGTGTCGAAGGACGATATCATCCGCTTCGCCACGGAGTATGACCCGCAGCCCTATCATCTCGACGATGAAGCGGCGAAGAAAACCATGCTCGGGGGTCTCGCCGCGTCAGGCTGGCATACGGCCGCCATTGCGATGCGGCTTGCAACGGACGCGCGTCCGTTCGGACCACATCCATTGCTCGGGGCCGGGGTCGACGATCTGCGTTGGCTGTTGCCGGTGCGGCCCGGCGACACTCTCTATCTCGAGGGAGTGGTGACGGAGCTGGTGCCCTCGCGTTCGAAGCCGCAAGGCATCGCCCGCGTCAAATGGACCGCCTATAACCAGAAGGGCGAGGCGGTCTACACCTTCAATCCGATCGCGATCGTGCCCAGCCGGCCGAAGTGAACACGGGCACTGGTTTCGGAGCGATCGGCCTCGACGGATTCAGCAAGGGCTGGGTTGCCGTTCGACTTGACGGCAACATCCAGGAAATATCCTTCCATCGCAATGTCTGCGGAGCCTTGTCGCGCCCATTCGATCGCGCGGGCATCGATATTCCCATCGGCATGACCGACGACGGGCAGCGCGACTGCGACTTGCTGGCGCGTGCGAAACTGAAGCCGCATGTGTCGCGTGTGTTCACCGGTGCCCGCCGCTGGCTATGGCAGGAGTTCGGCGATCCGGATGCCGCCAATCGGCAGGCAGAACGTCGCGGCCAAAAGAAAGTGTCGCGTCAGCTCTGGCATCTTGGCGCCAAGATCATGGAGGTCGATGCATTCGTGCGCGGACATCCTTTGCTCGATGTCCGTGAAGTTCACCCCGAGCTGGTTTTCCTCCGCCTGAATGGCGGTGCGCCGTTGCCGTCGAAGAAATCCGGGGAAGGAGATTCGCTTCGTCGAATGTTGCTCAAGCGAAGCGGGCTTTGCGATATCGAGTACTGGCTCGACAAGGCGCGGATCGGCACCGGCGCGAAGCGCGACGATGTGCTAGATGCCTGTGCTGTCGCGATTGCCGCGCGCGACGTCACCGGGTCGTTGCCGGAAGGGATAGCACCGCGCGATGCTTGCGGCCTTCCGATGCAAATCTGGTTCTAGCAGCGCCGGTCGTCAGCGCTTTCAACTGCAATTCGTGACCTGGTTGGAACACAGGCCGCGCCACCAGCCGCGGACGCCGTCTTCGCTTTCGACGAGGCCCCAGTAACCGCTACAGGCGAACAGGCGTTTGGGGCCGCCGTCGGTGTCGAGCGGGCCGCCGAGCTGGCGCTGGGCCGGCGTCCACTTCGCATCGGTAAAGGGCGCCTGGAACAGTCCGCCCGCCCGCGTGCCGCCATTGGCGTAGTTGGCGCCGACCTTGTTGGCGGCGACCCAGCCGCGCCCGGCATAGGGCTTTGGCGCGTTGCGCGGATATTTCTTCTCGTCCTCATATTTCAGGCCGGGCGGCGTTGCGCCTTCGATCAGGAACCAGCCGTTCCTGGAGCCGATGATGCGGAATTCGGTCAGCCAGCCGCCATCAGGCGTATTCTCGCTGCTGCCCATCTTCAAGCGGTACGGCGGCGGCAGCGTGCCGAGCACGCGCGATTTCACTGACGGCTCGGCGCGGACGTTGAGGCCCTTGGGATCGCGATCGTTCGACCAGGCGCCGAGATCGCAGGGCTCGGTGCCATCAGGGAGCGGCGCACGATTGGCCGCAAGCTCGGTGCGCACCTTGGCGAAATCCTCGTCGGCATCGGGATCCACGCGCGGCTTCAATTCGGCCGACAACGCCCGCAAGGTGCCGTCGCTCTTGCCGAGTTTGACTGTCAGCATCTGGCGCGGCGCGAACATGCTCGCCGGAGATTTCGGATCGTTCGCCTTGGCCGGATAGACCGCAAGGGTGCCGGTGAGGGCAGCCTCATCGGTGCGGTACGCTTCGCCCGCGACATAATTCTCCGGCACCAGCGCGAGCGCGCTCGCGCGCCATGCCGGCTCGGTCTCCGGCGCGGATTGCGCGATCGCCGCCGTCACCAGGCAGATGACGACGGCGATTGAAAGCAGTGCAGTTTTTTGCATGGATCGAACCATGAGGGAGCCGAGCTCCCTCACAGGCTCAGGCCCGGGTGCCCGTGAACGGAAAGCTGCCCATCGGGCCGATGCCCATTTCGCCGGACATGCTGTCGCCGGAAACCTTGCCGGAGAAGGCCAGCGTCAGCGGCATCGGGTTGGTGATGGAGATCTTCCAGGCGACGTCGTCGCCATTGGCGGTGCCGTCAAAAATTTCGCCGGAATTGCCGTCGGCGCCCTGGGTGCCTGTCAGCGTGCCGCCGGCGTTCTTCAAGGTCAGCGTCGCCTTGCGCTCGCCCATCGGCGTGGTCATGACGATGTTCCAGTTTCCGTCCACGGCCATTTCAGTCTCCCCAAAATTTCCCAGCAACCGGAATGGTTCTGAGATCTTGCTGAACTTAGGCGGCGGTATAACCCATTCTGCCGCGCAAGCCCAACCCTGTTGTTCTACGGGTGTTCAGGCGCGGGCGGCGGCGCGGATGCGGCTGCCGACCAGGAGGCGGAACGCGCCATATTGAATGGCGAAGGCGGCAATCTTGGCCCCGACCAGCACCACGGTGACATAGAACGTCCACAGCTTCATGTCGCCGGTCATGGCCACCGTGATGGTGCCGGCGGCGAGCACGAAACACAGCGCGGCCCAGGCGTAGCCTGCGAAGGTGACGTATTCCGGAATATTGTCGGTCACGATCGGCGGCATATAGCGCAGCATCCAGCCGCGCTTGAGCATGATGGCGCCGATCGCAAAATGCCCGATCGCAGGCTTGGCCAGCACGAAGCGCGGATCATGGGTCAGAAGCGTGGCGCTGCCGAGCACGATCACGAGCGCGAGGCTGGCCCAGGTCATGTAGCCGAGCTCATGGCCCTTGATGCGTGAGTAGATCACCTGGGCGATGGCACCGGCGATCGCGACACCGGTTGCCAGCAAGACGTTGTCGGTCGCGAGCAAGATCGCGGCGAACAGGATGGTCGAGAAAAAATCGGCGGCCAGTCTGGCAAATGGATTCTTCATTACCGTGATTCTCCGTGTTGAATGACGTCATTGCGAGGAGCGAAGCGACGAAGCAATCCATCTTTCTTTTTGTAGCTATGGATTGCTTCGCTGCGCTCGCAATGACGGGTGATGCTTAGACTTCAGGCAGCGCGTTGGCCGGCGGCGTGCCGTACTTCGCCTTGCGGTATTCGGGGTACCATTTGGTGAAATACACGGCGCTATTGCGGGCGGCAAATGCGATCAGCAATCCCGACCACAGCGGCAGGCCCGGCACATAGATCAGCGCGACGTTGCCGGCCATCATCAACAGCATCGAGAGCGTCCACACCGCGGTGATGAGGTAGTTCGCCTTGATGAAGCCGGGCAGCTTCGCGGTCTCGGCATCGACCACCTCGAGCGCATATTGCAGCGTGAAGGGTTTGCGGACCAGGATCGAGCCCAGCGTGACCAGGAAGATGCCACTGTCGACCGCGAACTTGACACCGGAGACGCTCAGATCCGGATCGATCTCGGTGACGTAGCCGCCGACCGCGGTGAACACGATCACGGAGCCCACTCCGAGGATCTTCAGCGAGCGGCCGCGCACCATGTCGTAGACGATCACCGCAAGACAGATCGCGGCACCGGTGAACAGGGCGACGTCGGCCGAACTCACCAGCATCAGCAGGGCGAAGGCACCGTAGGGGGCGAGGATCAGGAAGATGGTCATGGCAGCCTCTCAGGCCTTATCTTTACATCGTCAAGATACCGTAGGGGCAGCAGCGGGAATCGTCAAGAAAAATCTTTACAGTGTCAAAATTAGATCGTGTGTATCATAAAGATAAACAATTACAGTATCTTAATAAGAATTATGTTGCGCGTGGCGCGTCCCGATGCGCCCGCGATCCCGGCCAATCGCCCCGCAACCCTGCCGCAATGTTCGGACAGTAGGGTGGCGTCCGGATAACGGACCCAGGGGGTTGGCCGATTGCGTGTTTTGCTGGTGGAAGACGAGCCGGAAATGGCATCCGCGCTCGCGGCGGCCCTGAAGAAATACGACATGGTCGTCGACCTCGTCGCGACGCTCGCGGACGCCGAAGAAGCGGTCTCGTGCAATGCCTATGGCGCGATCCTGCTCGACCGCCAGTTGCCTGATGGCGACGGCCTGACGCTGATTGCCAAGTTGCGGACCAAAGGCGTCAGCGTTCCCGTGATCGTGCTGACCGCGCGCGGCGAACTGGTCGACCGCGTTGCCGGGCTCGACAGCGGCGCCGATGACTATCTCGGCAAACCGTTCGCGGTCGAAGAGCTGCTGGCGCGGTTGCGCGCCGTGCTGCGCCGGCCACCGGAGCTACCGCCGGAGACCGTCAAGCTCGGCCGGCTCTCGTTCGATCTCGGCAATCGGGAGGCCTGCGTCGACGGCGCGCCGCTCGATCTGCCGCGCCGCGAGTTGCTGGTGCTGGAGACCCTGCTGCGGCGCATGGGCCGCACCGTCGCGCGATCGTCGCTGGAAGAGGCCGTCTACAGCATCGACGACGAGATCCAGTCGAACGCGCTGGATACCCATGTCTCGCGGCTGCGCCGGAAATTGTCCGAGGCGCAGGCAGGGGTCGAGATCCACGGCATCCGCGGCGTCGGCTATCTCCTGAAGCATTCGCCAAAGCATTCGTCATGACGACCGCTGCGCCGCATTCGCTGCGATGGCGGCTGATGTGCCGCCTGGTCGCCTTGCAGGCGGCGATGCTGGCGCTGCTGGTCCTGGTGGTTCTCGCAGGGCTCTGGGGCTCCGGACATCTGGTCTCGCTTGAATCGGAAGATGACACCATCGATGCGCTGCGTGACGCGATTGTTCGCGACGCCCGCGGCGGTCTCGCGGTGCGCGAGACGCCCGAACTCGCGAAGCGGCGCGAGCAGGCGCCCAATTTCTGGTTCGTGGTCAGGGACCGCGAAGGCCATTCGGTTTCGCAAGGCAGGGTGCCGCGGGAATTTGCCGACATCGGCGCCGCCCTCGATGGCATCGGCCAGGCGCGGCTCGGTTGGAACATCCTTGACGGCATGCGCGCCACTGGACGGATGAAGTGGATCGATACGTCAGCCGGCAACATCCAGATCCTGACGGGGCAGGGCGGCTCGATCCCCTGGCAGCGGGTCGGCCATGCCGTCCTGACGCTGTTTCTGAGTTTTGTCCTGCCCGTCGTCGCGCTGATGACGCTGGCGACGCTGATCGCAACGCCCATGGTGGTGCGCCGGACTCTTGCCGGTCTCGATCGCGCCGCCGCCCAGGCCGAGACAATCGATATCGACGGGCACGGCGCGCGACTTCCGCTGGAGGACGTGCCGTCAGAGATCGTTCCCTTGGTGTCGGCGGTCAATGATGCGCTGAGCCGCCTCGATGAGGGCTATGAGCGGCACAAGCGGTTTCTGGTCGATGCCGCGCACGAACTTCGCACGCCGATCGCGATCCTTCAGACCCGGCTTGAGTCGATGTCGCTCGGGCCCGACCAGGCCCGCGTGCTCGAGGACGTCGCGCGGCTGTCGACGCTGGCCGACCAGCTCTTGGACCTGCAGCGCGTCAATCAACAGGCCGGCCGGTTGTCCGACGTCGATATCGTCGGCATCGCACGCAAGGTCGTTGCCGACCTCGCCCCGCTGGCGATCGCCGCCGGTTACGAGCTGTCGTTCGAAAGCCTCGCGGAAAATATCCAGGTGCGCGGCGATCAGGGTTCGCTGGAACGGGCGCTGACCAATTTGATTCAGAACGCCATCGAATATGGCGGCCGCAAGGGACTCATCGCGGTCCGCGTCGACCGCCCCGCCACGCTATCGGTGACCGATGACGGCCCCGGCATCCCGTCGGAATATCGCGAGCGGGTGTTCGAACCGATTTATCGGCTGAACGTGCGCAACCGCGGCGCCGGGTTGGGGCTCAACCTCGTCCAGGAAATCGTTCGCCGGCATCATGGCGAGGTCGCGATATCGGAAGGCCCGAGCGGCGGCGCTTGCGTCGAAATGATTTTCAAGCCGGCCGAGCGCGCGGCGTAGCCGCTTCCGCTTTTCCTGCGACACGCCAGGAAACCTTCCGATGCCGTGCGTCGCGCAATGCTCGCGCAACGTCCACCGGTCATATCGTCGAGGCCGACAGCAGTCGGCGAAACGGTTTGACAGGATGGATGACTTCTCTCATGGCAGCACAAAATCTCTTGTTGTTCCTGCGCGCGCTCGCGTTCAATCCACGCAGCGTGGGAGCGATTACACCGTCGGGTACGAATCTGGCGAACCTGATCACCAGCGAGATCAGCGCCGCCTCCGGCCCGGTGCTCGAACTCGGTCCCGGCACCGGGGTCTTCACCGAAGCGCTGCTGGCGCGCGGGGTGAGGGAGAGCGATCTGACGCTGATCGAATATGGTTCGGATTTCATGCGGCTGCTGCAGGCGCGGTTTCCGAAAGCGCGCGTGCTCTGGATGGATGCGGCCTGGATGCCCTCGTACAATCTGTTCGAGCAACCGTTCGGAACCGTGGTGAGCGGGCTGCCGCTGCTGAATTTTACGCCGACGAAGGTGATGGCAATTCTCACCGCCGCCTTCAGCAAACTCCGCGACGGCGGATCGTTCTATCAATTCACCTATGGCACGCAGTGCCCGCTATCGAAGGCGCAGCTCGATGAGCTCGGCCTGCAGGCGACATGCATGGGCCGCGTGCTGCTCAACATCCCGCCGGCTTCGGTATATCGCATCACGCGACGCAAGCCGGTCAGGAGCGCCGACTGGAGCGATCCCGATGCCGGTTAGCCGAGGCGGCGTGGGGATGGCTGGCCGCTCAGAGCGGCCAGAATCGGCTCAACGCCATGATGCCGGCCGAGACCAGCACAAGGAGGGTGAGCGTGATACCGCCGACGCGGCAGATCTGAAACTGTACGGTGCGTGGCCCGACATACATGCCGAGTGGATGCAGCAGCCGCGCCACCAACAGGGCGCCCATCAAGAGATGCACCCGCATCGCCGGCAGTCCCGATATTTCAAGCATCGCAACCAGCAGCACGATAACAGGGACATATTCGGCGAAATTGCCGTGCGCGCGAATGGCGCTGCGAAGCTCCCGGTTGTCGCCGTCGCCGAACAGGACCCGGTTGCCCCGCCTCAAGCGAGACACCTGCAGGCCGAGCACGAAATAGAGCAGCGCGAGAATGCCGAGATAGAAGCCGGTGATCGCAGGCACATGCATGTGTGTTTCCCCCCGAGACGACTAATAGCGTCATTCCGGGTTGAGCGTTAGCCCGAACCCGGAATGACGGCGGTTGGTAAAGTCGCTCAGTCCGCACTCACCCAATTGCCATGGAAGCCGTCGGGCACGCGGTGCGCGAGATGCACCAGCGCCACCGGGCCGGCTTCGACGTCCTTGGCGTTGAACACCGCGAGGTCGCTGCGGTTTTCCCGCGCGCGCCAGACCGCGGCCAGGAGCCAGCCGTCGCCCTCGGCGGCGTCTGCGCCGCGTTCGACGAAAACCGCTTCGGAGATGGTATCGCCGGCCGGCAACAGATACTTGCCGAGCCGCTTGCCCTTGCCGTCGATATGCACGATGCCGGACAGCGTGCCGACGAACGTCGGCACGTCGGGGTTGGCGCAGGCGTACCAGCCATGGCTGCTCTTCAATCCTGCGCGGCGATCGTCGATGCGCGGAAATTCACCGGTCATGTCGTCGAGATAGGTTTGTGTGAAACGGTCGGTATTGCCTGCGAGGTCGAAGGTCCAGCGGCACAGCCGGGCGTTCGATTTCTTCGGGTCCGTCGGCGAGCCATCGGGATGGGGGAACAGCGGCGCTTCCTCATACTGCATCACGTCGGCGACGATGCGGTCGCCTTCCTCCCACGCGTTCAGGACGTGGAAGACGTAGCAGTTCTCGGCGCGGAACCAGACCAGGTCCTTCGCCGAACCGGTGCGCTTCATGACGCCGACATAGGCGCCTTTCTCCGGCTCCCACGCGTAAGGCGGCTTGCCGCGCATCGCCCGCTCCATGCTGCCGGTGATCGGCAGGATCGGGAACAGCATGTGATTTTCGGTGACGATGAAGTCGTGCACCATGCTGGCATAGGGCGCTTCGAAGCGATCGAACCGCGTCACCACGCCGGACGCGTTGACCGATCCGAACGAGAGGGCAGGGGTCAGCGGACCCGCGGCGTTATAGCCGAAGAACACCATCTCGCCGGTGACGGGATCGATCTTCGGATGAGCGGTGAAGGGCCCGCTGATGCCGCCCTTGTAGTCGCAATAGCCGAGGCGGTTGAGCGTGCCGGGCTCGATCTCGGTCGGCAGATGGCCTTCCTCCAGCGCCAGCAGGCGGCCGCCATGGAAGATGATGTTGGTGTTGGCGACACCGCCGTCCTGGGTGATGGTCGGCGGGGCATCGGGCAGCTTGCGGCCGAAGCCGCCGAACAGCGCGCGGCCGGCGTCGTGCTCGGCCTGCCATTTCGGGGTGCGGACCCAGCGGTTGCGATAGCTGGCGCGGCCGTTCTCGAGATGGAAGGCATGCAGCATGCCGTCGCCGACGAACCAGTGCGCGCCCGGCGACTCGAATTGCGGGTTGGGGCCGTTGCGATAGAGCGTGCCGTTGAGTTCGCGCGGCAGTTCGCCGGTGATCTTCAGGAACGGTGCGTCGCATTCCATCGGGATCGGCGCCAGATTGTTTTGCGCCGCGTTGGTCGCCACTTGGTCGAGCATTTTTCGTTCCCTCCGTTTGATCTTTACAACGTAAAGATATGACTACAGGGCATGGCAGCCATCGTCAAGCAAAATCTTTACAGTGTCAAAATAGCGGCTATAAGGATTCGCAAGGGGTTCAAATGGCAAGAGCATCGCGAGAAAACAAAGTGGTCCGTCCGACGGTGCGGACGCGCAAGCCGGCGAGGGCGGTCGCGGAGCGGCCGGCCGTGCGGCGGCGCAAATCATCCGGCGATACCCCCTATCATCATGGCGACCTGCGCGAGGCGCTGTTGCAGGCCGCCGAGCGGGTGCTCGAACGCGATGGGCTTGCAGGGCTGACGCTGCGTGCGGTAGCGCGCGAGGCCGGCGTGTCGCATGCCGCACCGACCCATCATTTCGGCGACCTCACCGGCCTGATCAGCGAACTCGCCGCGATCGGCTTTCGGCAATTCAACGCAGCGATGACGGCTGCGGTCGGTTCCGGCACCACGCTGCTGGAGAGGGGGATGGCGAAAGCAAAAGCCTACGTCGCCTTTGCACAGGCGCATCCCGGCATGTACGCGTTGATGTTTCGGAGCAACGAGCGGCTCGATCATTCGCGCCCTTCGCTGCATGAGGCCTCCGAAGCCGCCTTCGCAGGACTGGCCGGCTCCGCCGCCGCCATGCGCCAGGAGCCGGTCTCGCAGGTTTCGCAGGAATCGCTGTCACTGGAGCAGGCGGCCTTCATCGCGCGCAACTGGTCGCTGGTGCACGGTTTTACCATGCTGCTGCTCGACGGCAGCCTCTCCGATATTCTGCACCGCTTGCCCGCGGGCACCTCTGCGGAAACATTGCTCGAAGCGATGATGCGCGCGGCCATGGGCCGCCCGCCGGGGGCCTAGGCGGCTACTATCGGCGCTATTGAGGCCATTTGCGGCCTCTGTCCTTGCTGTTCCGCCCTGGATGCATGGCTTTTCGGCGACGTATGTCGGGCCGTCGTCAACCCGATTGTGTCCGCCATCACAGCGGTTTATGCACTGGATCGACCGATCGCGGTGAACCCGTAGTCGGACCGCCGGGAAGGAACCAGCCGTGACAGATTCGAGCATTGTACGTATCGACCGCCATCCGGGCCGCTCGGCCCAGACCATCGGGATTGCGCGCGAATTGGGCGCCGATCCGGACCTGATCCACGAGCCGTCGGTCGGCGTGGTCGGCACCAAGGGCGACAGCCAGTGCTACATGGGTGTGGTGGCGAAGGTCGATGCGATCCACGCCAGCCTGAAGAGCCGCGTCGGCAAAGGCGCGGGTCAGATGAGACTGCGCCTGGTGCAGCCGGAATACACCATCGCCACCTCGGACGGCATCCGCAACGGCACGCGCGAAATGCGCTACTCGCTGATCGGGCGCGAAATCACCCATGATGCGCTGTGCGAACATCTGAGCGCCACCGGGCTTGCCGGCACCATCGCCGTCGTCGCCTGCGACAAGCCGCCGGTCGGCACGCTGGCAGCCCTGCTCGAGCACAATGAACCCGCGATCATCATGTCGGATGGCGCGATCCATCCCGGCACCGATCCGGAAACCGGCGAGAAGCTCGACATCGTCAGCGCCTATCAGGTCGCCGGCCATCCCGACGCCGCCCACCGCCATCACATCGCCTGCCATGCCTGCCCCGGTTACGGCAGCTGCGGCGGCATGTTCACCTACAACACGATGCAGACCTTCATCGGCGTCGTCGGTATGCAGCCGCTGCACATGGTGGCGCCGCCGTCCGACGATCCGCGCCGCCTCAAGGAATTCCCGGACCAGCTGGTCGGATACCTCGCGCAAATGATCGCCAAGGGCCTCAAGCCGCGCGACATCGTGGTTCGAGATTCGATCCGCAACGCCGTCATCGTCGCGATGGCGATCGGCGGCTCGACCAACGTCACGCTGCATGCGCCGGAGATCGCGCGCGCCGCCGGCTTTGCCGACTTCTGGAAAGAGGTGATGACGCCGGCCGAGTTCAATCATCTGTCGCAATACGTCGTCCCGGTCCTCACCGACGCGCGCCCGTACGGCAAATATTCGATGGTCGACATCGACGCCGTCGGCGGCGTGCAGGTGATCGTCCGTGAACTGCTGGAGGCCGGGTTGCTCAACGGCGACGTGATGACCTGCACCGGCGAGACGCTGGCCGAGCAGGTCAAGCGCCTCGGCACCAAGTCCGCCGATGGCAGGGTGATCTACACTGTCGCCAAGCCCTACAAGCCGACCGGAGGCCTGCGCGTTCTCGGCGGCAATCTGTCGCCGGAATTTTCCGCCATCCTGAAACTGGCCGGCGTCGAGGGCGGCCTGGAAGACAATCTGTTCCGCGGCAAGGCGCGTGTGTTCGAAGGCGAGCAGGGGCTGCTCAATGCGCTCGACAAGAACCCCGACGGCTTCCAGAACCACGACATGATCATCGTGCGCTACGAGGGTCCGAGCGGCGCGCCGGGCATGCCTGAAATGCTCGACCCGACCTCGCGCATCACCACGCTGTGCCGCGAGCGCGGCATCGTCGTGGGGCTGATGACCGACGCGCGGTTCTCCGGCGGATCGGTCGGCCTCGTCATCGGCCATGTCGGCCCGGAGGCGGGCCTCGGCGGACCGATCGCGTTCGTTGAGGACGGCGACGAGATCATCGCCGATCTCAACAAGAACGAACTCAACTGCACGCAGCTTTCGGATCCGGCGGTGCTGAAGGCGCGCAAGGCGGCCTGGGACAAGGTGGTGGCAGCCAATGGCGGCCTGCACCCGAACTGCGGCCTCGCCGACACCCGCCTGTTGCACCGCGCGCGGCTCTCTGCCGTGCCTGCCACCCGCGGTGGCGGCATGCACCCGAACCGCGAGGTCTGGGTGCGTCATCCGCGCGAAGCCACCCGCTCGGGCTTCGTGCCGAACAACAAGCACCGGCCCGACGCGGCCAAGGCGTTTTGAATCATTCGGGGAATACAAGACACATGAAGTTCGATGACGTCATCCTCGGTCGCCGGAGCATCCGCGGTTACAAGCCCGATCCGGTACCCATGGAGCTGATCAAGGAAATCATCGGCCTCGCGATGCGCGCGCCGTCGTCGATGAACACCCAGCCGTGGAATTTCTATGTGATTACCGGCGAACCGCTGAACCGGATCCGTGCTGGCAACACCGAGCGGAATTTGGCAGGCATTCCGCACTCGCGCGAGTTCCGCATCGGTCAGCCCTTTGCAGGCTCGCACCGCGAGCGGCAAATCGGCGTCGCCAAGCAATTATTCTCCGCCATGGGGATCGCGCGCGACGACAAGGATATGCGCCAGGACTGGGTGATGCGCGGCTTCCGCCAGTTCGACGCGCCGGTCTGCGTGATCGTGACCTATGACAAGGTGCTGCACGGCAGCGACGACACGCCGTTCGATTGCGGCGCCGTGGCGACCGCTCTGGTCAATGCCGCGTGGTCGCGCGGGCTGGGTGCCGTGATCAACAGCCAGGGCATTATGCAATCGCCCGTGGTGCGCGAGCACGCCGGCATCGCCGACGATCAGGTCATCATGAAAAGCATTGCGCTGGGCTGGCCGGATGAAAGCTTCCCGGCCAATGCGGTCGTGTCGGAAAGGAAATCCGTCGAGGAAGCGACGGTGTTCGTCGGGTTCGATAAATAGGCGGGCGCAGGCGGGAGAGGCCTACGGGCTTGTAAACAAGGAGGCTGAACATGACGGCAATCTCCTCTTCTCCCACCCGCCGCAGCCTGCTCGCAGGGTCAGCCGCAACTGGTGTCGTCAGCCTGCTTCCAATACATTTCGTCGCCGCACGCGCGCAATCGAAGCAAGGAGGGTCCCCGCTCGGTACGACCAAAGCCGACGCAATTCTTCCCTTCCGCGTCAATGTCCGGGGTGAAGACCTCGCTAATCTCCGCCGGCACCTCGCGTCCACGCGCTGGCCCACCAAAGAGCTCGTCGAGGATCGGTCGCAGGGTGTGCAGCTGGCGACGCTGCGGGCGCTCGCCCGCTACTGGTCGACTGAGTACGACTGGCGCAAGTGCGAGGCACGGCTGAACGCGCTGCCACAGTTCACGACCGTGATCGACGGGGTGAAGATCCATTTCATCCACGTCAAGTCCCGGCATGAGAACGCGCTGCCGCTGATCATGACGCACGGCTGGCCTGGCTCGGTGATCGAACTCCTCGATACCGTCGGTCCCCTGACTGACCCGACCAAGTATGGTGGCACTCCCGACGATGCATTCCACCTGGTGCTGCCGTCCTTGCCTGGCTACGGCTTCTCGGGTGAGCCGACCTCGGCTGGGACACCGCCCGCATCGCGCGTGCGTGGGCGGTGCTGATGGATCGCCTCGGCTACACGCGCTACGTCGCCCAGGGTGGCGACGTCGGAGCGGCAGTAACGGATGCGATGGGGCGCCAGGCACCCAAGGGACTTCTCGGCATCCACGTCAACTTGCTCGCGGGTGTGGCGGCAATGTCCGACAAGCTGCCCGCAGAATCCGAGAAGGAACGCGCGGCGCAGAAGGCGGCCGCGACGTTTAGGGCGAGTGGCTTTGGGTACTTCCTGGAGCAGTCGACGCGGCCACAGACGATCGGCTACTCCCTGCTGAATTCACCCCTCGGGCTCGCGAGCTGGATGCTCGACCATGACACGGACAGCTACTACAAGATTTCCCGAGCGTTCGTGGAGGGTAAGCCCGCGGGCAATCTCACCCGGGACAGCATCCTCGACAACATCACGCTGTACTGGCTGACGGGCACTGGGGCCTCGGCAGCACGGTGGTACTGGGAGGCCGGACAGGCCGCAGCCCGTGCGGCCGGCAAGTCTCCTCCGGCGGTCGCGGTTCCCGTGGGATTTACGACGTTCCCCGGCGAAATCTTTGCTGCGCCCCGAAGTTGGGTCGAGATTATGTACCCCGGCCTCGCCTACTTCAGCGAGGTCGAACGTGGCGGACATTTCGCCGCCTGGGAGGAGCCGAAGCTGTTTTCAGATGAGGTACGCGCAGCCTTCAGATCATTGCGCAAATAACGGACCAGAGGCGGTCATCAAATGGCCACCGCTACTTGTCGGGTTCGATAAATAGGAATGTCGGCTATCGATCGAGGAGGGTCGTCAATTCCGCGCCCTCGTCAGCGACGAACACGGCAATCAATTCGGCCGGCTCCGTATTGCTTGCGTTGGCAGAAACGAGATGTACCGCGCCCGGCGGCTCAAAGAACGACTGTCCGACCTCGAATGTCTCCAGGGGACTACCGCTGAGCTGCGAGCGGATCTGGCCCCTGGTTACATAGGCGGTGACTGAGCCGCCATGGCGGTGCGGCGGAGTAAAGCCGCCCGGTCCGTAGATGACGCGCACCACCGTCACGCGCTTGCCGGGGACGTTTGGCAAGGCGTATGAGGCGATGATTTCGACCTTGTTTGGCGATGACCCCGACGCATTGTCGGCGCACAGCGGCGCGGCAACGGCGGATATCGCATCCATCGCCACGGGCAACGTTCTTGAGATCACCACCGCACAGGCGAAGCCTGCGACGACAGCCAGCGCCAGCCGGCGCCAGTCGCGTTCCGCGAGCGGCATCATCATTCTCAATGCAACGGTCATGCTGCCTCCTGTTTTGACCTCAGGGATTCTCTGGCTGATTGTTTGTCAGCTGGCGCCAACCGGCCTGAAAACCGAAAGCGGCGCAGGATCGCGGCTCGGCGCCGGCGGAATCTTTCCGTCCACATCGGTGAAGCCGTATTCGCTCGCCAGTTCCGAGGCGAGCAGGATCTGGCCGGTTTTTGCGATGACATCGGGGTCGGCGGCCAGTGCTGCGACCGCGCGGCCGACGAAGACCGGTGTTTCGCCTCTCTCTTCTATCAGCTTGGCCAGCGCCGCCGGCACGCGGTCGGGCTGTGCCGCAAGCTTCTCGCTCTTGATGTATCCGGGCCAGATCGAGACGGCGGAAATGCCGAGCGGCTTCAGCTCATGCGCCATGTCGCGCGCCATCCGGTCGACGCCCGATTTCTGCACGCCGAACGGAACGTTGAACGTATACCGGACGCCTCCGCCCGACGACGTATTGACGATCAGGCCGCGTTTTTGCGGCAGCATTAGCGGCACGGCGAACTGGCTGGCGACAAAGTGGGACCGCAGGCCGACGCGGTGCATTGTGTCCCACAGCGAAATCGGGACCTGCCAGAACGGAACGTTGACCGGCATGACGTTCGGCGCCGCAAACACATTGTTGACGAGGACGTCGAGGCGGCCGTGGTCACGCCGGATCCGCTCGAAAATATCCCGCACCGAACCGTCGTCGGAATGATCGCACAAAAGGCCGATCCCCTTGCCACCGGCCTCGTCGATGGCCGCGATGGTCTCGTCAAGGGAGCCTGGCCATTCCGCCCCGCCGCTGCTGCGCGTGCGCGCCGTTACAATCACGGTCGCGCCGGCTTCGGCCAGGCCGATGGCCACTCCCTTTCCGACCCCGCGGCTTCCTCCCGTCACCAGCGCAATACAATCCTGCAGGCGTCCCTCGGCCATCTGTTCCTCGCTTATTTCTTCCCGGGAAGATGTCTTGACAAGAATCTTCCTAGGAAGATAATAGGCCGGAATTACAAAACACGTCAACCAGGGATGTCGCGCTATGGTCACCAGGGAAGAGAATGAATTGCTGTGCCGCGTCACGGGCGATGCGCCGATGGGTCGAATGCTGCGCCAGCATTATTGGCTGCCGGCCGTGCTTTCGGTGCGGGTGCGCAAGGGCGAGGCGCCAGTGCGCGTCAAGCTGTTCGGTCGCAACTTCGTGGCGTTCAGGGGCAAGGACGGAACCGTCGGTTTCCTCGACGAGGCCTGCCCGCACCGGGGCGTCTCGCTTGCGCTCGCGCGCGTCGACGATTGTTCGCTCACCTGTCTGTTCCACGGCTGGAAGATCCATGCCAGCGGCGAGGTGCTCGACGTTCCCAATGAGCCCAACAACCCGAAGGAGTTTGCCAAGACGGTCAGGGCGAAATCCTATCCGGTGCGGGAAGGCGCCGGGCTGATCTGGGTCTGGCTCGGCGAGGGAACGGCGCCTGCCGCGCCGGATTTCGAATGGATGGATTTGCCGTCCGATCAGGTCTACGCGGCCGGCATCGAGCTTAACGCGAATTGGCTGCAGGGTGTCGAGGCGACCATCGATTCCTCGCATGTCGCGTTGTTGCATCAGAGCTCGACCACGAGCTCGGCAACCGACTTTGGGGCGACGCGGGTGAATACGAAGGTCGCTTACGAGTTCGAGAAGAAGCCGTACGGCTTTCGAGCCGCTGCGCTTCGGTCCAGTCCCGACGGCTCATGTCTCGCCCGCGTCACGGAGTTCGTGATGCCCTATTACGGCCTGATCGCACCGATCTTCTCCGGCCCGCAGCAGGACCGTACCGCGATCATCGCCGTGCCGATCGACGATGAGAACCTGATCCAGTGGTACATCTTCTACAACCCCGAGAAGCCGGTGGATTCCTGGCGCAAGGTGCAGCGCGCCAATCAGTGGCCGATGGCCGGCGGCCTCGCCGGCGATCAGACCAATAATTGGGGACAGAACCGCCAGATCATGGACGCCGGCAACAGCACCGGTTTCCACGAGATCGTGATCGAGGATTTCGTGGTGATGGTCAGCATGGGACCGATCGTCGACCGTTCGCAGGAATATCTCTGTTCGGCGGACCAGGCGATCGTCAGGGTTCGCCGCCAGTTGCTCGAGGAAGTGCGCGCCTTCATGGAAGGCAAGCCGCCGAAGAGTGGCCAGAGCGACAGCATGTCCTACAACGACATCCGCGCGGTCGGCGGTCGGCTGGCCTCCGCCTCCGAGGACTGGCGACAGCTTCCCCGCTGATCAGACTGCATGCGCCGGACGCGGACGCCCTGTCCGCGTCCATTTCCCGCTCAGGAGACATCATGGCCATGACCTGGAAGCATCTGTGCGCAGCGTCGAAACTGTCCGAAGGGGAGCCGTTGGGCTTTGGGATCGGTGACCAGCGCGTCGCGGTCTACAAGGTCGGCGACGAAATCTTCGCAACCGACGACGTCTGCTCGCATGCGTTTGCCTTGCTTTCCACCGGCTTTCTCGAAGGACACGTCATCGAATGTCCGCTGCATGGCGCGATGTTCGACGTGCGCGACGGCAAATGCCGGTCAGGCGCCTACAAGGACATCAGGGCATTCGAGGTCGAGATCCGCGATGGCGAAATCTATCTGCAGCTCGACCAGGGACTTGCGGAGGAGGGTGCCTGCGACCGCGTGGCGGACGCCAGATCGTGAGCGGACTTGTCATCATCGGCGCATCCTATGCCGGTATTCAGGCGGCACTCAGTGCCCGTGATGCCGGCTATGCGGAACCGGTGACCGTCGTCGCCGACGAGAAATCGCTCCCGTATCAGCGACCGCCGCTATCCAAGGATTTCCTGCTCGGCGAAACCAGCGAACAGAAACTGGTGCTGCGCGATGACGCCTTCTTCGCGAGCAAGCGAATCGATCTGCTGCTGGACCGGCGCGTGGTCAGGATCGACCGGACGGCGAGGCAAATTGCGCTGGCGGACGGCGCGCGGCTGGACTTCGACAAGCTCGTGATTGCCAGTGGGTCGCGGGCGCGGCGGATGTCGGTCCCTGGGGCCGAACTCGACGGCGTCTGCTACCTGCGATCGGTCGCGGATGCCGTGGATCTCAAGGCGCGGCTTGGTCGGGCAAGCGAGATTGTCATCGTCGGCGGCGGCTTCATTGGACTTGAAGTCGCTGCCTCGGCGGCAAGGCTCGGCAGGAAGGTGACGGTGATTGAGGCGGCCTCCCGGCTGCTCGCACGGGCGGTCTCGCCGATCATCTCGCGTTTCCTGCTCGATGCCCACGTGCAGGCGGGTGTCGAGGTGAGGCTCGGCGTGTCAGTTGCAGCGATGACCGGCGATGGCGGGCGAATAACATGGGTCGATCTCGGCAGCGGCGACCGTCTGCGTGCGGACCTCGTCGTCGTCGGCATCGGCGGAATCGCGAACGACGAACTTGCCGGTGCCGCCGGACTGAAATGCTCCAACGGCATCGTAGTGGATGAGCATGGCCGCACCGAAGCCTCCGATATCTACGCCGCCGGCGATTGCGCAAACCACTACAACCGGTTCGCGCAAGACTGGATCAGGCTGGAATCGGTGCAGCACGCGCAGGACCAGGGCCATGCGGCGGGGTTGGCCATCGCCGGGAGCCACGCGCCTTATGACAGCGTCCCGAGATTCTGGTCGGATCAGTATGATCTCAAGCTTCAGATCGTCGGGCACTCCGGGCGCGGCGACCAGATGGTGATCCGCGGCGCGGTCGAGGAGGGCAGGTTCTCGGTGTTTCATTACAGGCAGGAGAGTTTGGTCGCGGTCGACAGCATCAACCGACCGGGCGATCAGATGGCGGCGCGGCGCCTCATCGCGGCCGGCATCTCGCTGTCGCCGGCAAACGCGGCCGACAGCTCGTTCGACATCAAATCGGCGTTGAAGGCCATCGCCACGGCTGTTGCGTAATCTCGCAGGAGCCTAGCCGGCGGCCGCAAGCCGGCCCGGCGCTTTCGTTGCTTTCACCGCCCTCACAGCCAGCAGCTTGCGCAGGCACCGATCGAGCATCGCGATTTCGGCCTTGGTCAGCCCGCTCGCCTCGGTCACCCGCGCGACAACCTTCGCGATCTCGGTGATGCCGCGATCGGCGGTCGCAAGCCCCTTCGCGGTCAGGCGGACCAGTTCGGAGCGCCCGTCGTCATTTGCCGAGACGCGGAGGATGAACCCGCCTTCCTGGAGCCGCGCCACGCGCTTGGTCATGGCGCCGGACGTGACGAGCAGCGCGCGGAACAAGTCGGTCGGGCGCAACTCATACGGCTTTCCCGAGCGCCGGAGCGCAAGCAAAACGTAAAGCTCGCCGGTCTGCAGGCCGACCGTTTTCGATAATTCCTGCACCCGCATTTCGTGAAGCTGGTTGACCCGCTCCATCCGCAACAACGTACAGGCCATGGCCAGGTCGAGGTCGGGGCGCTGCTCAAGCCAGGCGGCTTCGATATCGTCGTACAGGATACTATCGGCCTTCATACTATCGGCCTTCGGCGCTTGTTTGGTGACAGCCTCTGCACCGCGCGACACGCTCTTTTTCCTCATTCCTGCCCGTCCCCATTGGTCCTGCATCATGGCCCGGTGCCATTCGTAGGCGCAATCTAACACTCTCGAATTCACGTGTCGCGCGGCACGTTCCCGCTTCGCACCGGAATCGGCTGCGACGATTGGACGAGGCGTGCGGTATTGACAAATATCTTCCTAGGAAGAATATTCCCGGTAAGAAATATAGGGAGGTGACATGCGGGGTTTAGGCACGGTATTGCTTTTCGCGGTTGCACTGGCTGCATCAAGCGCGGCCAGGGCGGACGAGGGCGAACTGATCCTCGGGCAGACGATGCCCTATAGTGGCCCGGCCTCGGCGCTGAGCGCGGTCGGCAAGGTCCAGACCCGTTATTTCCAGATGATCAACGAGCGCGGCGGAATCAATGGCCGCAAGGTCAAGCTGATCTCGCTTGACGATGGCTATAGCCCGCCGAAGGCGGTGGAACAGACCCGCAAGCTGGTCGAGAGCGAAGAAGCCGTCGCGATCTTCGGCAGCATGGGAACCGCGCAGAACGCGGCGGTCCAGAAATATCTCAACGGCCGGAAAGTGCCGCAGCTTTTCGTCTTCGCCGCCAGCGACCGCTTTGCCGATCCGAAGACCAGCCCATACACCATCTCGGGAATGACCCTGTTCAGCACCGAAGCCGCGATTTACGCGCGACTTGTGTCCGAGACCATTCCGCAAGCGCGCGTCGCGGTGCTCTACCAGAACGACGATTACGGGCGGGAATATCTTCGCAGCTTCAAGGCCGAACTGGCGCGGCTCGATCCGAAGGCCGAGATCGCGGCCGCCGCGCCTTACGAGGTGACGTCGCCAACGGTCGAGTCACAAGTGGTATCGCTGGCCAGCACCAAGGCCAACGTCTTCCTGAATGCGTCGACCGGAAAGTTCACCTCGCAGGCGATCCGCAAGGCAAGTGAGCTTGGATGGCACGCACAACAATTCCTGCCGATCGGAAGCAACTTCATTGCGACGATTCTAAAGCCGGCAGGACTGGAAAATGCCAAGGGCGCGATTTCGGCCACGCCGACCAAATCCGTGGGCGATCCGGAATGGGCTCACGACCCTGCGTATCTCGAGTGGCTGGCTTTCATGAAGAAATACTATCCCGAGGGGGACATCGAGGATCAGCTCAACTTCACCGGATGGAATGTCGCCGTTCTCATGACCAGGGTGATCGAGGCCTGCGGTACCGACCTTTCACCGCAGAACCTCATGAAGTTTGCTACGACGCTGAACAACGTGACGCTTCCGGGCCTGATACCGGGCATTACTGTCAACTCGACGCCTGACGACTACCGCCTGATCAAATCGCTCCGGCCGCAACGCTTCGACGGCGAGCGCTGGGTGCCGATTTCCGCAGCCATCGAGGCTCGATAAAGCCGCCGAAGCTGTTTCGGCACAAAACGTCGATGGAGACTGCATCGACGGCTACCAGTCCTCGTCGTAGATCCACTCTCTTGGGAGTCGAGGTCGCGCTCTTGCGTGCGGCGGCTGAAGCGTCCGCTCGGGCTTGCGCAAGGTCGGACTAGGTTGCGCCGGAGGCGGTGACGTCTTGGGCGGGTTCTGCTCCGAAACCTTCGCGAGTACGCGTTTCATCTCTTCCTGATTCGCCTTGAGCTCCTCAATGGCCTTTGAATTGTCGCGGACCATTTGTTGCTGGTTCGCCTTCAGTTGTTCGATGTTTCGCTCCAGATTCGCGAGATCGCGCGCCATCGTTTGCAGCAGCTCCGTGTGATCGGGAAGCGCTGCTGTCGTTGTCGGTGTGGCGTCTTGCGGTGCGGTCTGAGGCAAGGGCGTTGCTTGCGGTGGTGCAGCCTGCGCCGCGGCCAATTGAACGGTGGACGGCGTCGGTTGGGCGGGTACGGGCGGATTTTCCGACGGCAATGTCGAAACGAGCTGGGTGGCCCAACGGGCGAGAACCAGCTTGGCCTCGGCGCCATAGGAGGACTGCAATGCCAGGGCAGCGACGACGATGCAGGCCGCCAGGACGAAGCCGACGAGCCCCCGGATCGCCGGTCTTCCAGGTGGTGATTGCGGGCGAGGTCCGGGCGAAGGCGGGCGCGCGGCATCGTGTTCCATTTTTTCAACCTGTTCACTCACACGCGCAAGCTCTTCACCCGCGCGCGTGATCTGTGCGTAGGCGTTCGCTAGTCGTTCATCGGCGCGCGGGACCGCGGCATCGGGGAGTTCATCTGGCTTGGAAGTGGGTGTGGAGTTCATTGCCGCTTCCCTTTGCGGAAATCCGAGGCGCAGGGCGCCTTCGGTCACGAAAACAGAAAGACACCGATCAGCAAACCTGCCGCGAATGCCCACAGGCCCAATGTGCAAATTGAGACAATACGGACGAGATTACGGAGGTCGCCGTCCGAAATCTCGGGGCTTCGATCAGTCATTGCAGCCGCCCCCCTGCGGTGGCCGCTGGTTACGGGGAGAATGCCAAGACTGGCGTTTTCCTCCCGATAAGTGCCCAAAAAATGGCAAAAGTTTCCGTTGAGCGCACCTGCGGCTCACGTCAAGCGGGGCATTCGAAAGCCTTTGTAGAGAGTCTGGAACGCCTCGGCCTCACGGTCCGCAAGTGCGCGAACTGAGCGCGGTTCGAAACAACCTGATTTTGTTATTGCGTTGGCCTTCCAGCGACGCCTTGATTTCTGCACTTTTCGAGAAGCAGATGGTGCCGTGTAACGCTTTGGAGGACAGGCCATGCCGAAGTCCGGGCTGGCGTTGTTGCTGTTAGGGGTGTCCGGGTTTGTGCTCGGCGGTTGCATGCAATCGACGCTCGCCCCATCCTCGAATGCCAGTTTGACCCCGAGGGACCGGCAGTTGCTGGCCCACGCGCCTTATGCGCAGGCGAGCATTCCAGAGACCTATCGCCGGCATATTGTCGACTACATGCGCAGGGAGCAGCCCGGCACGATCCTGGTCGATAGCAATGCACGCTATCTGTATTACGTTTTGCCGGGAGGCAAGGCGATCCGCTACGGCGTCACGGTTGGGGAGGAAGCGCAGGCGTGGTCCGGCGTCGCGACGGTTGGCCGTGTGGCTGAATGGCCGGACTGGATCCCCACGGCGGAGATCCAGGCCAGGCTCGGTCCTTACCCCAAGCGCGTTGCGGGCGGTCCGGCTAATCCGCTCGGTGCGCGGGCGATCTACCTGTACGAGGGCAACAAGGACACGCTGTACCGTATCCACGGCACCAATCAGCCGGAATATATCGGCCATGCCATCTCGTCCGGCTGCATCCGCATGACCAACGAGGATGTCATCGATCTCGTCGATCGGGTGAAGCCGGGCGCGATCGTCGTCGTCCTCCCGCCGGGCCGGAGTGCGTGATCAGGACCCGTCGCGGGTTCGCGAAGCTGATCATCGCTCTTTAATAAAATGCCGGGTTCCTGTTGTAATGGGGCGACACTTCCCGGGAAAATCGATACGCCGCGGTTTGCGTCATTGCACGTCCACAATTGATGCAAAGGTTCATCGTCGTCACATGCCTGGCTGTGCAGCCTGGCTCTGGTGGAGGCGAGCGGATGATGAACCCGCGGCGAAGAGCAAACGTGGCATTGGCCCTGTGCGGAACGGTCGGTCTCGCCGGCTGGGGCGTCGCCTCGCTTGCGGGACCCGGTTCGGCCCGCATCGGGTACGCCAGCGCCGCAATGCCAAGCGCTGCAACGCCAAGCGCCGCAGTGCCAATCGAGGACCGTCGCTCACCATCTCTCACCGCCGAGGTCGTTGACGCACCGCAAGCAACCGCATTGCGCAACATCGATTTGGCAAGCGCCGATACGGCGACGGTCGCCGAATTGGTGATGGGGACGGACGCCGGCAAGGTGGTGGTCCCGGATCATCCGAAATCGATTGCGGATCAACCGGAGCCGATTGTCGAGGCTGCGTTACCCGATTCAACGCAGGTGCCGTCGCCCGAGGCGAAGCCCTTGCAGGTCGCAACGGCGAACACGCCCGATCCCGTGCTGGACGAACCCAGGCAAGATCCTGCGCTCGCGGAATCCAAGGCCGAACCAAAGAACGCCGTGAGCACCCTCGAAATTCGCGAGGAGTGCCTGGTCGCGGAAATCTGCATCGACCGGTTCCTGTGGGCGCTCTACGAGCGCGCGCCCAAGCAGGACACCATCAAGGTGCATGAGCGGAGGAAAGTGACGGTCAGGAAGAAGCGCAGAACCGTGACAGTCACCAGAACCTTTACCAGGGCCGTCGATCAGGACTTCACATGGAAGGATCCGAAGGCGGCGGAACGGGTCAACATGCCGATGATGGACTACGTGATCGGAGGCATGGATCCGAGCTTCAGGGTGAAGCTGTTCCACGCGCTCCACGCAGCCGAGCAGGCCGGGCTGTCGCCTGGCATCACCAGTGCGTTCCGCGATGACTACCGTCAATCGATCGCCAGCGGCCTGAAGGCGGCAACGGATAGATCCTACCATGGTGGCAGTTTCCACGGCGGCTATGGCCGCGGGCTGGCGGCCGATATCGTGAGCGTCAAAGGCGCGACGAGGGCGCAGCGGTGGGTCTCCACCGAAAAGCTCTGGAATTGGATCGACGAGCACGGCAAGGAGTTTGGAATCGGGCGGCCGTATCTCGGCAGGGATCCGCCGCACGTGGCGCCGATCGACGGCAAGGAATATTCCTCTCGCCGCGGCGGCGCGAAAACCCAGCAAGCCGAATCGTCGGCGAAAAAGCGCATCCGGGTAGCTGTGCGGGCGGACAGTGCGAAGCGGACCCGCTCGGCTGAGCGGCCCAAAGCGAACATGCGCGTTGCGGCTCGGAGGTGAACTTACGCCGACCTTGAGCGCCATCGGCATGTGCCGGTTCCCGGCTGGCAAGTACCGCCTGCGGTCATTACGTGTGAATCTCGCTGAGACGAGATCAGATCGGACGCGCATGACGTCTCGTGGTGCGAATTCGAAGTGCAGGCAGACGCGGCTGCGGCCCGTGTATCTTGCCGTTGCGAGTCTTGCCGTTGCCGGTCTGGCCATGCTGATCGCGGCCGGGGCCGATGCGGAGGCGAGAAGCGGCGAACGCTTGATCGAGTCCATCGAGACGCGCAGCGCGGGCGAGCCGCTGATGGCCATCGTTTCGCTCCGCGACCAGCGGATCACCGTCTACGACGCCAAGGGGTGGATGCTGCGGGCGCCGGTGTCGAGCGGCTCGAAGGGGCGCGAGACGCCTGCCGGGATATTCAGCGTCATCCAGAAGGTCGAGGAGCATTACTCGAACCTGTATGACGATGCCTTCATGCCGCACATGCAGCGCATCACCTGGTCGGGTATCGCACTGCATGGCGGCGTCCTGCCGGGGCGTCCGGCGTCCCATGGCTGTATCCGGCTGCCATTCGACTTCGCCGAACGGCTGTTCGACGCGACCAAGGTGGGCATGCGGGTGATCGTGGCGCCAAGCGATGTGACGCCCGTCGAGCTTGCCCATCCGCTGCTGCTCCAGCCTAAACCGGGTGCCGGCGCCATGGCCGCCGCCCGCACCGCGGAGGCGCAAGAGGCGGCGAGGAAAGCGGTGCAGGCGAGGCTGGCCGCGACGACGGCATTCCAGGAGGCCTCGCGCGCCAGGGAGCCGGTTCGCGCGGCGGAAAACCTCAAGCGCAGAGCCGAGGCGCAATTGGCGGCTGCCGAGACCAGGCTTGGCGCTGTCGTCTCGGCGGAGGCAAAGGAGCAGGCCGAGGATGACAAGGCAAAGGCCGCCGTCAAGGTCGCGGAGCTGCAGCTGCAATCGAACGCAGCCAGCGCGGATCTGCAACTGAGGCTCGATGCCGTCACGGCTGCGCGTGAAGCTGCCGCCACCGCGGAGACGGCGCGGGCCGCGGCGGCCGAGGCGGCCCGGCAGGTCGAACGCGAAATGCAGCCGGTATCGCTGGTGATCAGCCGCAAGACCCAGCGGCTTTATGTCCGTCAGGGATTCAAGCCCATCCTTGAAAGTCCGGTCACGATCGCAGATCCCGATCGTCCATTCGGCACGCATGTCTTCACCGCCGTCGAGCGCTCGGGCGACGATGCCAATCTGCGATGGAACGCCGTCTCAATGGGCGGCAGTCGTTCGCCCGGCGCCGTGGTGAAGCCGGAGGAGCGGGCGCGCGCGAAGAGTGGTCGCGACGCTGAGCCGGTGCCGGTGGACCCAGGCAGCGCAAAGGCAGCGCTCGACCGCATCACCATTCCGCAGGAGGCATTGGATCGCATCGGCAACGTGACGCCGCGATCTTCCCTGATCGTCACGGACGAGCCGTTGAGCACGGAGACCGGCAAGGGAACGGAATTCGTGGTGCTGTTGAGCGGCGAGCCGCAAGGCGGCATCGAGAAACGGCGGCGCAGTCGGGGGCCTGGATTCCGCTACGCGCGCCCACGCGGCTCGCCGTTTTGGCATTCGCCGTTCGGAAATAGTTTTTCCTCCTGGTGAGACCGTTTTTCGCGCGGCAACTCCGCTTGGTGAAACCACGCCTCGCGTCGAGCGGATCGGATAGCCTGTCGAATCCCCCGAATTCGCTGCGATGCATGAGTCTCTTGTTGGCACTTCTCTGACATGCCGACCGGACTTCACGATGTCTGCTCCTGGAGGAAAATCGGAAGTCGGCCATATCGGCGTAGACTTCCGAAAATGACCCAAAGCGGACATGCCCTTAGCTAACCGTGTGCGGGAAGCGCACCTGGTTCTTGCGACGCCGGAAAGACGAAAAAGGCAGCTCCAAGAGCCGCCTCTTTCGCCAAGTCTACACAGAGCTTCTATTGGCAGAGATACATCCTGCCGTCGTCGAGTTTTGTCATGGTGCCGGGCTGGCAGATGAAGCCGTTGCGCGTCGCGTAGTCTTGTGCGGGGTAGCCATAGGCCGCGTAAGGACCACCCGTGCCTTGATAATAAGGACCACCAGCATAGTAACCCGCTCCACCATAGTAAGGTGCCGTGGCCGCGACAGCAGCAGCCGTACCGATTGCGGCAGCGCCGACGACGCCAGCCGCCACCACACCGGTGCCGTACACAGATCGCCGGTACTGTCGCCGCGCAACACCCGCAACGCTCACGGGGGTCAACGGCCGACCAACCCGTGCCTGGGCGCTCTCAACCGACAGCGAGATGCCATTTTGCTCGGACCAGCCGAACGAGAATGCCGAACACGCGAAAGCAGACACCGCAAGGATAACCTTTGTTACATTCTTCATGGGCTTGCTCCATTGTAGAAGGAACGCCAACGTTGAACTTTCCGCATCCTTACCTCGCGATGCTTGACCCAGATCAAGGCAACGGAACCAGATCGAAACGCTGATAACGTTCGTGTGACTACGGTGCTCCTCGGGCACGAGCGGATCCAAGAATCGACATCGTCAGCCATAATGATCGCGCGCGACTTCTGCGTCATGGCGTGACTTGGCCTAAGCGGACGAATCCGCTGCGCTCGGAAATGCGCGGCTGGATGACTATTTTACGCTCGAACTACTTCGGTACAGAGCTGCCCGTGGTCGCGGGTTGGTCACCTCCGCCGCGCCTTTCATCTCGCCGCCGGGTCCGTCTCGGTTGTCGGACTCTCCAGCCGCCGCAAGCGCGAATGCGGTCCTGAGGGAGGATGCTGTTTCGGTCTTGCTAGGGACCCCGGCAACCCTTCCCGAGGTCCCGCTATGCGGAATTGACTCGCATTAAGCGCCGAACACGCGCCTAATGCCGCATGTCGGTGAAGCAGCGCACCACGGCTCCTGGCCGCAAGCTCAAACCTAACGTCCGTTCCATGCTCTCGACGGAGGAGTTGCGGCGGCGTCCGTCGCGTCCGGCCGATTACGCGGCGGAGAACCAAGCTCTGATCGCTTTGGTGCAGGAATTAGCGAGCTCGCCCGAAGGCATCTTGCAGAAGCTCGCCGATACCGCGTTAGGTCTATGTCGCGCGCACTCCGCCGGGCTCAGCCTCCTAGAGGAAGGGGACGGGAAGAGTAATTTTCATTGGCGCGCCATCGCCGGGCAGTGGGCTCCTCACTTAAACGGTGGAACACCGCGCAACTTTGGTCCATGCGGCACGGTCCTTGACCAAGACGTCGCCATGGTATGCTCACATCCCGAAGTCGATTTCTTTCCAGCACATTGGGATCCTAAGCTTAGAATTCCACGTGGACAAGTTGTCG
>JADMIO011167796.1_pt1 | contig 27828 bp, 23 predicted proteins | sample 8958161 | NCBI WGS metagenome assembly JADMIO01 (sample SAMN16585339, study PRJNA669376) | soil metagenome | isolation source: Crop rotation soil | place: USA: Cullars Rotation, Alabama | collected 2011
CGCGACAACTTGTCCACGTGGAATTCTAAGCTTAGGATCCCAATGTGCTGGAAAGCCAGGCTGGGCGCGGCGTCCTTCGAACCGATGGCCGCGATGGCCAGCGCGGCCTCGCGGCGAACCGCTGGGCGTTTATCGCTAAGTTTTTTCACGAGCGCCGGCACGGCGGCTGCCGCATCCGGGCCGATATCGCGCAAAATCAGGCAGGCCCAGTAGGCGGCCCCTTCGCTATTCAAGGCTTCGATCAGCGCTGGCACGGCGGCCCCCTTGGCATCGGCCACGGCGTGCATCACGCGCATCCGAACGCCGGGATCGGAGTCCTCCATCAGCTTCGTGAACAGCGGCACGACCACCGCCGGGCCGGGCCGAATGGCCGACAACGCCCCGAGCGCCTGACGGCGCACGCCTTGATCTTCGTCGGCCATCAGCTCCACCAGGTCCTTGGCAGCGCTCTTGGCCGGGGCGCCCACGTCTCCCAGCGCCCGAGCCGCGTAAGCTCGCACCACGGGCGACTTGTCTTTCAGCAACCCGACCAGCGTTTCGACGGCCGGTGCCCCCTGCCTGCCGAGCGAATGGATCGCATGCAGCCGCACGGCTTCGTCGGTGCCCTTCGTGGCGGCAATTAGTTGCTGCAACTGCGGCGCGTCCGCTGCCCGAGCAGTCGCGGCCAGGGAAAGCAGCACGCATGCCGCACCAAACACAACACGCTTGTAACACTGGGCCGCCATACGACTCGATTCTCCGACTGGAAGAGCTTGCAGAAGTAGTTGTAAGGAAGTGCGTGATCGACGTGCGCGCTTTGTCAGCCGAGCTGGGCGCGGCACGTGGAATACATCAGGCTTTTCAAAAAGTTCTTCGACGACTCGTAGTCCGCGGACGGGATCATGCGGATGATCGACTTCAACTCCTTGGCCATGTCGTTGATCAGCTTTCGCACTTGAGCCTGATCGCCGTAGCTGAGGTAGCCCATCTGCGACTGCGAGCCGAGGTAGCTTTCGATTCGCTTGCGCTCGTCGGCGAAGACGTCTTGTTGCAGCGCCGGCGGCCAGCTGACCTTGCCGGTGACTTCGTTCACTTCGCCGGGTCCCAGCGGCTTGGGCGCGGCTTCGCGCGCCATCCGCGCTAGTTGCTCGGGCGAGGAGCGGGGGATGCGATTGGCTTCGTAATCGCGACGATTGATCTCGCGCATTTCGAAGTAGGTGTTGGTGTACAACTGGCGGTTCTGAATTTCGTTGCGCTGGGCCTGCGTCAGGTTGACGGCCGCGGCGCTCGTGGCCAGGTTGTAATCGCCTTGAGCGCTGATGACGTTGGCCATGCCGGCCATCGCCGAACCGGCGGCTGTCGAGCCGACGCCTCCGCCGCCGTAGCCATATCCATATCCACCGCCGCCACCATACCCGCCCATCGACGGCGGAGGCACGGCCGGCTGGTAGCTATTGCTGCCACTCGAAGCGCCCTGACCGAGCGCCAGTGATGCGCAAGCCAACAGCGTGAAAAGCAATACCACACGCGTCATCGTCGTCGACTCCTCGACTTTGATTTTTTGAGTTGGGAAGCTTACCCCCCTAAGTATACCGCCGCCGAACGCGCGCTGCCACGACGGGAACAATCTGGGGAAAAAGCGCCAGCGCGTCGCAAGCAACGCGGCTAATGGGGCGCCGGAATCGAGTTACCGTCGTAACTGAGCAAAATCCCTTAAAAATCACTAGTCGCATCCCAATTCCTCGCCGCTCTCACCCTACCGCGCGGGCGATTGCGAATGCGGCTGCCGCGGCGATGCCGCCGATGAAGGCGGTTTGCCAGGCGCCTCGCACGGGCGCGAGGCCGGTGAACTTCCCCTTGATGTAGCCGAAGACAAACAGCGCCACCGCCGTCAGCCCGACTGACGACCAGAGCGCGGTGGTAATGTCGGGCACGATCATGTAGGGGGCCAGCGGGATCAGCCCACCGACGACGTACGAGCCGCCGATCGTCAGCGCGCTCGTGCGGGCCCGGGCCGGATTAGGCGGCTCCAGCCCCAGCTCGAAACGCATCATGAAGTCGACCCAGCGCGTGCGATCGGCGGCAATCGCGGCCACCAGCGGCGCCACGTGCTCGTCGGCCACGCCGTAGCCGCGAAACACGTCGGCCACTTCCTGCCGCTCCTGCGCGGGCAGCTCGTCCACTTCGCGCAGCTCGCGCTGCCGCTCCGAGGCGTAATGCTCGGCGTCGGTGCGAGCCGCCAGGTAGCCGCCGAGCCCCATGGCAATCGCGCCGGCCGCGACTTCCGCCAGCCCGGCGGTGACGACGACCGAAGTGGCCTCGACCGCGCCGCTCAACCCGGCCGCCAAAGCAAAAGGGACCGTCAGCCCATCCGACATCCCAATTACAACGTCGCGAATCGCCTCGGAAGCGGTGAAATGTTTTTCGATGTGCGGGGTGGTGGGCATGGCGATGTTTCGGGGCGACAGGTTTTCGTGGGTGGAAGTCGTTCACGTCAATTATCAGCAGCCAGGCCGGGCTGCTCTAGCCGCTGCGGACGGTTGGCGACAAAATCAAGCGCGTTGGGATTTGAAAATACTAACCCGAAGCGTCAGCGAGGGGAGAGCGCAAGTGGGCGCCCCAACTCGCTGCTCCCTCGCTTACGCTTCGGGTTAGTATGCTGCAGCCCACACGACCCAGCTAACTGCTTCAGCCAAGTTGTTCATGACCTCCGCCAACGACCTGCAACTCGACTATCTCCCACTCCTGCCGCGCAATCGTGCCGTCGGCATCGGCTGCATCGGCGCTGGGTTCATCATGGACGAGTGCCATCTGGTGGCGTATCGCGCGGCGGGCTTCAATCCGGTGGCGATTGCTTCGCGCCGCGGGGAACATGCCCGCGAGGTGGCCGCGCGGCACGGCATCGCCAAGGCTTACGACTCGTACCAGGCACTGTTGGCCGACCCAAGCGTGGAAGTGCTCGACGTGGCGGTGCCGCCGGACGTGCAGCTGGAAGTGATTCGCGCGGCGGTCGAGCATGCGGACCAAATCCGCGGCATCCTGGCGCAAAAGCCGCTCGCGGCGAGCTTTGCCGAGGCCTGCGAAATCGTCCGTCTCTGCCGCGAAGCCGGCATCGCGCTGGCCGTCAATCAGAACATGCGCTACGACCAGTCGGTCCGGGCTTGCAAAACGCTGCTCGAGCGCGGCGAGCTGGGCGAGCCGGTGCTGGCGACGATCGACATGCGGGCCATTCCACATTGGATGCCCTGGCAAAAGCGGCTCGGCTGGGTGACGTTGCGGATCATGAGCATCCACCACCTCGACACGTTCCGCTTCTGGTTCGGCAGCCCGCAGCGGGTATTCGCGAGCGTGCGCACCGACCCGCGCACCAGTCGCGAGTTCGCGCACCAGGACGGCATCTGTCTGTACATTCTGGAATACGAGAGAGGCCTGCGGGCCATGGCCTGCGACGACGTGTGGAGCGGTCCGGCGCGAGAAGGGGCCGCGGCCGATGTTGGAATTCGCTGGCGAGTCGAAGGGACGACAGGCATGGCCCGCGGCACGATCGGCTGGCCCAAGTATCCCGAGCGCACGCCGAGCACGCTCGACTTTACGACCATCGCGCGCGGGCCGAAGTGGATCGAGCCGCGCTGGAGCGAAGTCTGGTTTCCCGACGCCTTCGCCGGCCCAATGGCGGAGCTGCTGTACGCTCTGGAAGAAAACCGCGAAAGCACTTTAAGTGGCCGCGACAACTTGGCCACGATGGCGCTCGTCGAAGCGTGTTACCGCTCGGCAGCGGAACATCGAGCCGTGGAGTTAGACGAGATTTTGATGAACGATGCGTGAGGTATCGAGCGCGCTCAGGAATAAAGAATACTAGTCCGAAGCGTGAGCGAGGGAGCAGCGGGATGGGTCATCCATTTGCAAATCCCCTCGCTTGCGCTTTGGGCTAATCCTGAAGAGCATGCTTGCGAGGCGCAAGCATGGCACCCGGCAAACAGCCAACAACCCCCTGAGGACTGACCGATGTGGGAGCATTTCGTGTTACAGCCCGATATCAGCATTGCCGAGAAAATGCTGCGACCGGTGCTGGTTTATTTCTTTCTGATGATCGGATTGCGGCTGGCCGGCAAGCGTGAGCTGGCACAGCTCAACTCGATGGACCTGATCGTGCTCTTGACGATTTCGAATACCGTGCAAAACGCGATCATCGGCAGCGACAATTCCGTCATCGGCGGCCTGATCGGGGCCGCCACCCTCCTGGCCGTGAACTATGCGGTCGTGCGCTTCCTGTACAGCCACGACAAAATCGATCGCCTGATCGAAGGCGAGCAAACCGTGCTGGTCGAGAATGGCCGGTTGCGGCTCGACCGGATGCAAAAAGAGCTGATCACGAAGGTTGAACTGGAAGCGGCAGCGCACAAGCAGGGCATCCAGTCGCTCGACCTGGTGGAGAAAGCAGTGCTCGAGCCGAGCGGCGTCGTGTCATTCGTCGTCAAGCAGCCAGTTCCCGGCGAACTGCGACAGAACGAGCTGATTGTGCGATTGGAAAACATCACGCGGCAGCTGGAAGAGCTACGCAAGGCAGTCGGCCCGGGTCCGGCATGAAGCGTAGGAACGGCCGCCAGATCGTTTGCGGGTTCGGTCCAAACAGCAGACCGGCACGAGACGGTTCTACAAGTCGTCGGTGCTGAACGTGTCGCCGTCGGAGATTTTCCCGCTTTCGAGTCCGCGGCGGAACCATTTGACGCGCTGCTCGCTGGTGCCGTGTGTAAACGAGTCAGGCACGACGTAGCCGCGAGATTGCTTCTGCAAGCGATCGTCGCCGACGGCCGAGGCGGCTCGCAGTCCTTCGACGATTTCGCCCGGCTCGATCACGCGACGCGATTGCTGAAGATGGTGGGCCCAGACGCCAGCCAGAAAGTCGGCTTGCAGCTCGAGCCGTACGGACAGTTGATTTGACTCCGCCGGACTGGAGCGCTGCCGCTCGGCGGTCACGCGATCGGAGATGCCCAACAGGTTCTGCACGTGATGTCCGACTTCGTGGGCGATGACGTACGCCCGGGCGAAATCGCCGGGAGCCTGAAACTGTTCGGACAATTGGCGAAAGAAGGCCAGATCGAGATAGACCTTCTGATCGGGCGGGCAGTAAAACGGCCCCACCGCGGCGCTGGCGAATCCGCAGGCGGACTCGACCTGGTTGTTGAACAGCACGAGCCGCGGATCGCGATAGGTCTTACCCATCTCGCGAAACTGCTCGCGCCACACGTCCTCGGTTTCGGCCAGAATCTTGGAGACAAACTGCTTGAGCTCGTCGTTGGCGCCCTCGGGCGCGGGACCGCCATCGGGTCCTGCGCCGGCGCCGGGAGCAGGGGCTTGCTGGCCAGGCGGCCCGAGCAGGGCTTGAGGATCGATTCCAAACACGAGCGCCAGGACGATGATGATCAGCGTGCCGATGCCGCCGGTCATCACCATCGGTCCGCCGGGCATGCCGCGTCTGTCCTCGACGTTATCGCTTTCGCGTTCGCCTTCCAATCGCATGGTTGTCTGTCTCGCCGAGAGGTGTGATGTGACTTTCAGGACGAGCCTATTATTCCGGCTCTCCCCAGTTAGAGCAAAAAGAAAGTGTTCTGCCCAGCGTGCGGGCGGAAGCTTGCATGGGCCCGGCGGCAGTGTTCAAATCGATTGGCGCGGCTGCGAGCTGACAGGTACTGTCAACAAGGTGTGACCGATGAACTACAAGAAGATCTTGTTTGCGACCGACTTTTCACCTGCCAGTGACGCGGCTTTGCAATATGCCACGGCCTTGGCGCGCGACTCCGGGGCCACGCTTTTGATTATGCACGTCGAGGAGCTGCCCTCGGCGTACTCGGCCGGCGAGATGATGCTGCCCGTGACCGAGTATCCGAATCCCGAGCTGCGCAAAATGCTCGAAGCAGTGAAGCCCTCGGACCCCAACGTGCGCTCAGAGCATCACCTGCTGTTGGGCACGCCGGCCGATGAGATCGTCCGCCTTGCCGCGGAGAAAGAGGCCGATCTGATCGTGATCGGCACGCACGGCCGCACGGGGCTCAAGCGAGTGTTGATGGGCAGCGTGGCGGAAGCCGTCACACGACTGGCAAAATGCCCGGTGCTGACGCTGAAGCAAGCCGACAAGGCGCCGTCGGACGAAAAGCGTGGGCGATAGTCGAATAGCGACTTTCGATTACGAGGCAGCTGGCGACTGGCAGCTGGTGGCGACGAATAAGGAGGGCTCGCCATTGACTTCGACGCAATTGCGAACGCTTAACGTCGAGTCGAGCTGCAACACGGCCGCTTGCGCGAGCTGCTTCAGGTAGAAGCTGCCCACGTTGCCGAAGATTTCCACAACGCCGTCAAATACGCGGCAGTTCAGCTTTCTCAGTGCCCCGTATTTGCTGTTCGACAGCGCCGCAGTGGCAGCCGCGTGCAGGTGGCGGTCGTAGTTGGCGGACAATTCGGCATCGCTGGTCGGGGTCGCGGCAGCAATCATTGCTCATTCCAGGGGTTTGGTGGATTGGGGCGACCTCATGTCTCCCCGGATGTTCGTTTTTGGCAGTCGCCGTGTTTGGCCGAAGCGATTAGCGAATTGCGTGCCAGGAGCGGTTTCGAGCCAAAATAGGGCCTCATCGGCCGCTTGCTGCGTAAACCGTGCGCGAAAGCAGCCCACAAGCTGCGCGATCGACTGCCACGGCAGCTAAGGCGTGCGGATTCTGATAAGTTGTCGTCTTTCGTAATTCCGACCCCACGCGGACTAAAGGAACCACCAAAGTGATGGCCGAGCCCGACTACACTTCCCCGGAGGTCATCGAACGTGAGCGGCAGGCTTTGTTCGATTTCGATCGCAATTTCTCTTTCTTCAAGTTGCTGGGCATGCAGCTGCTGGAAGTCGAGCCGGGGAGGGCCAAGATGAGCCTGACATTCCGTGACGATCTAACTCAGCCGGCGGGTATCCTGCACGGCGGGGCCATCGCATCGCTTATCGACACCTCGGTAGCGCACTCGCTACTTTTGACCGAGCCCTACTTGGCCTCCAAAGAAAGTGGCGGCCGGATGATCTCGGTCGACCTGCGCGTCAAATATGTGCGGCCCGTATCACAGGGGACGATCTATAGCGAAGCCCGTGTGCCGCGCCTCGGCAAGCAAATCATTCACACGAATGCGGTAGTCACCGACGACGAGGGGCGTGAAGTGGCCTACGGCGATTCGATCTACATGTTTCTGTCGCTCGAGCGCTTGCGCCGGAAAGAAAAGTGATCGCGAGCGGCCGGTTGGATCACTCCTCGTATAGCTCGGGCTCGAGCAGTTCCTTGACCTCGGGCTCGTCCATGTTCTCGGGGGTGGCCAAGGTTTCGCCCGTCGCGATTCGCGAATCGATCCGGTCTCCGCGCAGATACGCGGCCATAGCGAGCACGGACAACTCGCCAATGCGTGCGGGATTTTGCAGGACGATGCCCTGCATTTTGCCGTCGCGGAGCGCTTGAACTAGCTCCGGCCCAGCGTCGAGTCCCACGAATTTCACCTTGCCCGCCAGGTTCTGTTCCTCGAGCGCCCTGAGCATGCCAGTCGAGACGTGCTGCGCGGGCGTAAAGACGCCATCGACCTTGTCGCCGAAGGTGAGCAACAATTGTTGCGCTTTGACCAGCGCCTTATCGGCCGTGTCGCCGGCGTACTCGTTGGACGAGATGACTTCGATGTCGGGAAACTCTTTCTTGAGCGTCTCCAGAAAGCCTTCTTCGCGCTGGCCGCTGCTTTGACTGCCGACCGTGTAGCGCAAGACGATTACGCGTCCCTTGCCCCCGAGCAGCTTGCCCAAGTGCTGCGCGGCCATTTCGCCGCCATGGAAGTTGTCGGTGGCGACAAAACTGATCGCTTCGTCGAGATTGTCCAAACCGCTGTCGAAGATCAAGGTCGGGATGTCACTCTCCGCCGCTTCGTGTACGACGGGAATCAGTGCTTGCGAATCAAGCGGCGCCAGGCAGATGCCGTCGACCGCCTGGGCGATGAAGTCCTGCACCAGATTGACTTGCCCCTCACGGTCCCCTTCGGTGAGCGGACCTTTCCAAATGATTTCGACGTCCGCCCCGATGGCGCCACGTACGGCGCCCGTGTGCACCGCTTTCCAAAACTCGTGCGAGGTGGCCTTGGGCACGACGGCGATCAACAGTTTGTCGCGCCCTTTCGACTTCGCGCTCGAGTTGCTCGACGGCGAGCAGCCGAGACAGGCCAGGGTCAGCGACAAGCACAACAGCCAGTGTGAGATACGAACAGACATGCCAGATCAGCCTGATTTCTAGAATGGAGCGACGAGGACCGCGTCGCCTAACGAGATCATTACGTTGGCGCCAAGGCGTGTCAACGAACCTCGCCGCCAGAGCTGACTTGAGTTGCCGCGCGTTGCAAACCGCTGGGCCCGCTTCTACACTCCAACAGGCGCGGTGGTCATAGCGAGCAATCCTACGCGACGGGAAACACGAACGATGCTGCTAGGCGACAAACGCTGGTTTGAAACGGCCTATCGACGGGCCGTGATCGACATGCACATTCCGGATTGGGACGACAAGTTCCTCTCCGAGTTCGATCCCGCGCAGTATGTCGAAATGCTTAAGAAATCGCGGGCCCAGTCGATCGTCTGCTACGGCCAGTCGCACGTGGGATTGTTTAACTATCCCACGAAAGTCGGTCAGCAGCACAAGGGACTCAAAGGCCGCAACATTCTGGGCGAGATGATCGAGCGCTGCCACCAGAGCGATATCGCGGTGGTGATCTACACCAGCTTGATCTTCGATCGCTGGGCCGCCGACAACCACGCAGACTGGCGGATGATCACGCACGACGGCAAGGTGCAAGGCGCCGGCGGACGCGTGGGGGTGGTCTGCCCGAACTCCCCTTATCGCGAATACGTGCGCGCGTTCGTTGCGGAAATCTGCGAGCTGTTCAACTTCGAAGGCCTGCGCTTCGACATGACCTTTTGGCCCTCGCTCTGTTTCTGCTCGCATTGCCAGAAGCGGTTTGCCGACGAGGTCGGCGGTGAGATTCCGCGCACGATCAACTGGCTCGACGAGCGCTGGGTGGCATTCGCCCGCAAGCGAGAAGAATGGCTGGCCGACTTCGCTTCGATCGCCACGAGCGCCGTGCGCAAGCTGAAGCCCACGGCGAGCGTCGAGCATCAATCGTCGACCTATCCGCTCAACTGGCAGTTCGGAGTGACGGGAGCGCTCACGAAGCAGAACGACTTTTTGCAGGGGGACTTTTACGGCGACTCGCTGCAAGGCTCGTTCGTTCGCAAGTTGCTCGAAGATCTCACACCGAATCGGCCGTTCGGCTACGAGACCAGCTTTTCCGCCGAGCTGCGCGATCACACGGCCATGAAGAGCGAGGCGCTGTTGGAGGCGAAGGCCTCGGCGGCCATCTCGGACGCAGCCGCGTTCATTTTCATCGACGCGGTCGACCCGATCGGCACGATCAACCCGCTGGTCCACGAGCGTATGGGCCTGATCTTCGATCGCCTGATGCCCTACTATCCGCACCTGGGCGGCCAGCGCGTGAGCGACATCGGCGTCTACTACAGTTTGGAATCGAAGTTCAATTTGGCGCACAACGGGCGCAATGTCAGCCAGCCCGACACGTCGGACGCTCACACGGCCAGCTCGATGCAAGCCAGCCGGCGGTTGATCGCCGCGCATTTGCCGTTCAGCGTGGTCACGCGACATTCGCTCGACAAGCTCGCCGGGCTGAAGCTACTCGTGCTGCCAAACGTCAACATGATGGACCCCGAGGAAGCGCAGGCGATTCGCCAGTTCGTCGAGCGCGGCGGCTCCTTGCTGGCCAGTGGCGGCACGTCGCTGGTCAACACGCGAGGGCAGTTGCAGAAGGATTTCTTGCTTGGCGACGTGTTCGGCGTTTCGATCGTAAAGCCCGACTGGAAAGACCGCGAGCATTACATTGGGCCGACCGCGGCGGGCGCGAAGTATTTTGGGAACTTCAGCGCCAAGTATCCGGCCTTTGTCACCGGACCGGTCATGGAAGTGAAGGCGCGCGAGGGAGCCGAGGTACTGGCCACCACCACGCTTCCTTGGCCCGCGCCGGACGGCTCGAAGTTCTCATCCATTCACAGCAACCCGCCGTGGCAGCAAACAGGCCAGCCGGAGGTTGTACTTAACCGCTTCGGCAAAGGGCGGGCCATCTATACCGCGAGCCTGCTGGAGAATGTCGAGGGGTTGAGCGAGACGTTTATCAGGCTGGTCCGCGAGTTGGGCGGAGATTTTCGCTTCGAAGCCGACGCGCCGCCGGTAGTCGAGATGACGATCTTTCACCAACCGGATCGGCATCGCTATTTGTTGAGCCTGGTGAATTTTCAGCGTGATCTGCCGAACATCCCCGTCGAGGGGATCGAGGTGCGAGCGCGCTTGGTTGGCGAAAGCGTGCGCCGCATCACGCGGCTGCCAGGTCAGGAGACGATTGAGTTTCAGAATCGAAATGGCGTCGTGACATTCCGCGCGCCGCGTTTGGAAACGTTGGCCATGCTGGCAATCGAGACGGCGTAGAAAAACGTTCGAGCATTTCATGACACCGAACAACAACTCTTCAATGATTGTCGGCATCTGGCAGCAGTTTCCCTTGCCCATGGTCTCGCGCTTCCTGGGGCAGATGGGCTGGGACTGGGTGATTTTGGATATGCAACACGGCTGCCCGAACACCGAGACCGCTTACGAGTGTATCCACGTGCTGAGGACTGCCGGTACGGTTCCAATCGTGCGCGTGAACGTCGGGGCGCCGAGCGAAGTGCAGCGGGCGCTCGACCTGGGCGCGCGCGGCGTGGTGGTGCCAATGGTCAATTCCGTGGAAGAAGCGGAAGCCATGGCCCGCGCCGCCAAGTATCCGCCGCTGGGCTGCCGTTCGATGGGGGGCGACCCGGCCTGGCACTACGGCGACGATTACGCCGAGCGGGCCAACGACGAGACCATGCTTTTGGTGCAGGTCGAACACATCGATTCGGTGAACGCCGTCGAGCAGATTATGGCTTTGCCGGGTGTCGATGGTTGCTTCATCGGCCCCACGGACCTCGCGCTGTCGATGGGCTTGCCGCGAAAAGGGTACGAAGACCTTCCGGAACATCGCGCCGCGATGGCCCGCACGCTGGCCGCCTGCCGCGCAAATCAAAAACTAGCCTGCTGCAACACCTACTCAATGAGCGACGCCGACGAAAAGATCGCCCAGGGGTTCGATTGCATCACGTACAAATCGGAAGCCGATTTTTTCATGGCGGCGGGCAAGGGCCTGTTGACGCAACTGCGCGAGAGGACCGCAGCGCGCTAAAGCGAGAACAACTTTGTCACAGCCATGCCCAACGCCACCTCTACCCCCGATCGTCGGCTCCGCGTGGCGGTGATCGGTTGTGGTCCGATCGGCAACTTGCACGCCGAGGCAATTTCAAAATCGCCTCACGCGCGGCTAGTGGCGGTGTGCGACGTCGACGATCGTCGTGTCCGTTCGACCGCCGAGCGGTTCTCCGTGCCCGCGTTTGCCGACTTCAACCAGATGATTGATGGCGAGAAGCTGGACGTCGTCTCGATCGCCACGCCCGATCATTTGCACGTCGAGCCGGCATTGGCCGCGGCGCGCGCCGGTTGTCATCTCTTTTGCGAGAAGCCGCTGGCCGGCAATGTTGCCGAGGCGCAAGTGCTTGTCGAGGCCGCGAGCGCCAGTGGTGTGCAGTTGGCCGTCGATTACAACCGACGATTCGCGTTTGGCTATCGAACCGCCAGGCAGTTGCTCGATGAGGGCGCAATCGGCGCGCCGCAATATTGCCAGATTCGCGTGATCGATCCGACGCCCAGCCGGACCGTCGTGCGACACAAGCACGTCATGTTCACGACGTTGCTCACGCATCACTTTGATCTGGCGCGTTTCTACTTTGGCGAGATCGATTCGCTCTATGCCGAAGCGGGCGAAGATGGAAACGACAATCTAATGCGCAGCGTCACGCTGACCTTGAAGTTCGCCAGCGGCGCGGTCGGCGCCATCACGGCGGCCTATCGCAGCAGGCAAACCCGCACGTCAGAATGGCTGGAGCTGGGCGGGTCGCTCGGGACAATCGTGGTCGAAGACGTGACACGCCGAGTCACCGCCTGGCAGGGCGATCCGGCCGAGCAAGAATCGTTTGAGCCGGACTGGCTCCGCGGCGAAGGCGACTTCTACCATTCGCTCGGCGAACATCTGCGCGCGTTCCTGACAAATCTGGCGGACGGTCGACAGCCGCCGGTAACGGGCCACGACGGGCTGGTGGGCATGCGCCTGGCCGCGGCGGCCATCCAGTCGCTTGCCAGTGGGAGACCGATCGAAGTGGAGTCCTTTGCATGACCGCAACCCAACGGCAACTCGTGGATTTGACCCACCCTTTGAGTGCTGCAATTCAGGCCTTTCCCGGCGATCCGCCACTGGAGATTCGCATCCTCGACTCGACCGCGGCGACCAGTGTCCAAAGCGAGCGACATCTCAACTGCAGCCATTTGAGTCTGAGCCTGCATTGCGGCACGCACATGGACGCCCCGTTTCATTTTTTCGAGGAAGGTAAAACGATCGATCGCGTGCTGCTCGATCGCTGCATCGGCCCGGCGCTACGGATTCGCCTGCCGGCCGATGCGCAAACGATCGAGCCCGCGCACCTGCGCGACTACGAGGGCCGATTGCGCGCGACGGGACGCGTGATTCTGCAAACCGGCTGGGAACGCCATTGGGGAGCGAGCGACTATTTCACCGAGCACCCGGTAATCACTGGACAAGCGGCCCAGTTCCTGCTCGATTGCGGCGTCGGACTGGTCGGTGTCGATACGCCGTCCGTCGATCGCGCCCCGTTTCCGGCCCACCTGATATTCCTGGGCAACGATGTGCTGATTATCGAAAACCTGACGAACCTCGACGCGGTGCCGGTCGACGAGTTCGAGCTAATCGCCACGCCGCTGGCAATCGCCGGGCGAGACGGCTCGCCAGTAAGGGCCGTGGCGCGGTTTTGAAAAACAACTAACCCGAAGCGTAAGCGAGGGAGCAGCGGGTTCGGCGCCTCGCCACGAAATACGTTGAGTCGAAAAGAATCCAACGTCCATGCCGCTAGGTTGGCCCATTTTCTGGTGCATGCTGTGTTGCATTGGCACTCTTGTGGGCGCGATCCGGCCGATAAGGTTGCTCGGCGGGCCACTTCGAATGTCGATGACCCTCTGGTTCGTCGGGCTATTAGTTTTCTCAGCGGTCAATACGCAGAAACACTATCGCGGCGATATGAATACTGTCGGTCAATTCGTGAGTAACCTTTTTTTCGCCACGACACTGTTGGGCGGATACGGTCTAATCTTTTTGTATGTCGGCTACCAAGTTGGAGCAATCGTGGCGAATTGGCTCGAACTGCGCCGCGATCAGTTCGGCCTTACGACTGGCTTAATCCTGACTGCGGTTTACGCAGTCACCGCCGCACTGGGCAATGCACTATGAAGGGAGTGTCGGAGAATGGTCTTATTGCACCGACTGATTTAGGAAAGCACACTGCGGCTTGTCTCGGCAACAATACTAGCCCGAAGCGTAAGCGAGGGAGCACGCAAATCCGCTCCCCATTTTTAGAAAACCTTCAACCGGCTCGTCTTCAAGAACCAATGGGCACGCTGCCCGAACCACTTGCCTACTTCCTGACGTGGTCAACGTACGGCACCTGACTGCCAGGAGATGAACGTGGGTGGACCGAGCGAGGACATGGATTCAAACCGCCAAAGCTGATCAAGGAACTGGAAGCGATGGCTCGGATGAATGAGGATGCGTGTCGATTAAGCGACCATCAGCGGAGGATCGTGGAGCAGGCGATCGCAGAGCACTGCCGATTTCGTGGCTGGACTCTGCACGCGAGCAATTGCCGCACAAATCATCTGCACGTGGTAGTTACCGCGTCATTGCACCCGGATGACGTGCGGAGTCGTTTGAAAGCTTGGTGTTCGCGAAGACTTAATGAACTCAGTCCCGATGCAACGCGAAGGCGTACAAGATGGTGGACGGAGCGTGGGAGTAAGCGATTTTTGAACACAGAAGAGAGTTTGGAAGCCGCGATTCTCTACGTGCGGGATGGGCAGGATCGTCCGCGTTAGGCGTTCTTGAAGTGAAGTGTAAAGGCGCGCTCCCCTCGCTGACGCTTCGGGCTAGTGTTGGCGCGGCGGGCTAAATGAGGAGACTAACCCGTGCTCGAAACCATCCACGATGTCGAACGGCTGATAGGCACGTCCATGCGATTTGCCGTCGGCCTAATTGTTCTGACCGGCGCGTATTCGCCAGCCTATGCAGACGCTTCGCCGGAAGTCGCCAAGAAGATTTCCGCTGTCGAAAACGGCTTGCTCCCGGCGGCGCGCATCAAGGGACGTTCGTCCCAAAGCAAACTGGCCGATCGCATGGCCGAGTTTCATGTGCCGGGCGTCAGCATCGCGGTCATCAATCATTACCAGGTCGAATGGGCCAAGGCCTACGGTATGGCCGATTCCGGGACTGGCGCGACGGCCACGCCCGACACGCTGTTCCAAGCGGCTTCGATGAGCAAGCCGGTCATGGCGCTGGCGGCCTTGAAGCTGGTCGAGGAAAAGAAGCTGGACCTGGACCGCGACGTGAACGAGCAGCTTAAGTCGTGGAAGGTGCCTGAGAATAGCTTCACGCGCGATCACGCCGTCGATTTGCGCAGCTTATTGAGCCACACGGCCGGCACCACGGTGCACGGCTTTCCGGGCTATAAGGCCGACGCTCCGCTGCCTACGGTGCCTCAGATTCTCGACGGCCAAAAGCCTGCCAACACGCAGGCGGTGCGGGTCAACAAAAAGCCGGGTCAAGGATTCCGCTACTCAGGCGGCGGCACGACAATCGTGCAGCAGCTTCTTACCGACGTGACGGGTCAGCCGTTTGCTGAGCTCATGCGCGAAAGCGTGCTCGCGCCGCTCGGGATGACGGCGAGCACGTATGAGCAGCCGCTGCCCGAGAAATTACACCAACGTGCTTCAAGCGCGCACGACCGCGATGGCAAACCGATCGCCGGCCGCTGGCACGTCTATCCGGAACAGGCAGCGGCCGGACTGTGGACCACGCCCAGCGAAATGGCCCGCTATGTGATCGAAATTCAGCTGGCGCACGAAGGCAAATCGAACAAGCTGCTTTCGCGCGACATGATCGAGCAGATGCTCACGCATCAGAATGGCGGCACGGTAGGGCTGGGACCGTTTCTGTTCGAGACGGGCGACCAGCGGCGCTTCGAGCACAGCGGTGGCAACGAGGGCTTCGCGTGTCTGTACGTCGGTTGCTTGGATCGGGGCCAGGGAGCCGTGGTGATGACCAATGCCAATGGCGGGTTCCGCGTCACGCAAGAAGTAATGAACGCCATCGCGGCGGCCTACGAGTGGCCCGGGTATCTGCGACCCGAGCGAGAAGGGATCAGCCTCGATGCGGCCACGCTCGACCGCTACGTCGGCAATTACGATTTCGGATTGGTGGGCAGCGCGGCGATCGAAAAACGAGACGGCAAGCTATTTACCAAATCGGAGGTCCTTCCGCGTTTGGAAGTCTTCTTCGAATCGCCGACCGTGTTCTTCACGGATGATCCCAATATCGCGGGCCAGTTTGAGCTCGACGCCGAGGGACGAGTGACGAAAATCGTGGTCGATGCCAGCGGGCAGAAGGTGCCCGGTAAAAAAGTCGTTAAGCCAAAGGATTGAGCCAACGCGATGCGTGTGATCATGATGGGCACTGGGCCGTTCGCGGTGCCGACGTTGCGGGCGCTGTATGCCTCGCGGCACGAAGTATTGGCGCTTGTCACGCGTCCGCCGCGCCCGGTACACGGCAAGAGCGCCGCGGAAGTGAATCCGATGCGCCAGCTGGCCGAAGAGCGCGGCTCGCGTGTGCACCTGCCTGAGAGCATCAACACGACCGAAGCCCGCATGGTCCTGGCCAGCTACCGGCCCGACCTGTTCGTGGTTTGCGATTACGGCCAGATTTTGAAGCCTGAGACGCTGGAAGTCGCACGGCTGGGGGGCATCAATCTGCACGCGTCGTTATTGCCCAAGTACCGCGGCGCGGCGCCGATCAATTGGGCCATTTACCACGGCGAAACCGAAACCGGCGTGACGATCATTCACATGACGCCGCGCGTCGACGCCGGCCCGGCGATTCTGCAAGCCAGCACACCGATCGGGCCGGAAGAAACGGCCGTTGAGCTCGAGCCACGGCTGGCAGACTTGGGAGCGCCGCTGGTGCTCGAAGCCATCGAACAACTCGAAGCCGGCACGGCGCAAGCGATCCCGCAAGACCCGGCGCAAGCGACGCGTGCGCCGCGACTCAAGAAGGAGCTGGGGCAAGTCGATTGGTCGCGCTCGGCGCAAGCCATCCAGAACCAGGTGCGAGCTTTGCAGCCGTGGCCGAAGACCTACACACTCTGGCAGCGAGCCAGCGGCGACCCGCTGCGCTTGATCTTGGAAAAGGTACATGTCGAGACCGCGCCAACAGCCGAGCCCGGCACGGTGCTGGAGGCCAAAGGAGATCGGCTTGCGATTGCCACGGGCGAGGGCGCACTAGCGATCGATGCAATTCAACCCGCGGGCAAGCGGGTGTTGCTGACCGGCGAATTCTTGCGCGGGTACGCGGTGCGAGCGGGCGAGAAGTTTGGCTTGAAGGAGAAATCATCGAACTGAATCCGGCAGCTCGGATGAGCCCGTTGGAACCCTTTCAGGTCAGCATCGTTTAATCGAAGTTCCCGCGACAGATTCAAAACGTCCAAAGTGACAAGCTGTGTTAATTCGTCGAGTTTTTCCAAACCGGCCGGCGTGAGATTACCGCGGAACAGACAGAGAGTCTTAAGCTTGACAAGCTTATTCAAATGTCGGAGGCCATCATCGTCAACCTCTGGGGGACTGAAGAACGACTCGATCGTCAGTGCATCCAGATTGACGGCGGTCTGTAGATTCTCAAGGCCGTGGTTGGAAAGACAGCCACCGAGGTACAGCTTCTCCAAACGTGGCAGGCGCGCAATTGTCTTCGCCGACTCATCCGTGATCTGCGAAAGTTCAGCGCGGTTGCGGACGCAGTGGCTGCGTAGATGAAGCCTCTTCAATTCTCGCAGGTTTGCAAATGAGCAACGCCAGCGTCGCTCACGGTGCCACTTTCATCGTCGATGGAGAGATACTCCAATTGATGCAATCGACCAATGAACACTAAGCCGGCGTCGGAGGCGTGATCGTATCGCAGACTTAAGCTCTTGAGCTTCGGCACTCCGATCAAGTTGTGAAGGTCGTTGCCAGAACCCCGGTTGTAGTTCCCGCCGAGTTTTACTTCGGCCACGTTGTGAAAGAAGTCGACTCCCAGCAGGTCGCGCAGCCGTTTCGGTACCGACGAGGTCAGTCGAGGATCGGACTTGCCATCCCGATACTGGAAGTCGTAGTAACATTCACCCCCGACCGCCTGAAACGCCGCGACTGAGTCTTTCTGCAGCTTGGCAGCTCGCAGATGCAGCCCGAGCCACACGCCGAACGCGGTCAGCAGGATAAAGAACGTCCGCAAGCGAAAGGCAAACCACCGGCGTCGTTTGCGTGGCGGATCGGCGATGGGTTGCATCGGTTCCATGCGCGTCATTATTAGCCAGCTAATGCCCTCGGTGAAACAGCATTATGCCGGCGTGCGGGCGCTATCTGACAGATCCGCTGTCGCTTGTCTCAACGGGCTAAAAGCCCAAAACATGTCAGCCCTGGGCAACGCCCAGGGGAATCGAGTCCCGTTGACAATTCTGAAGGGCTGAAAGCCCGCAACACGCGACGCATCCGCGGTGCGATTCCTTGTTTCGGGCTTACAGCCCTTACCGGTTTGTAAATGCGACCACACATCCAGGGCGTTGCCCTGGTCTGACATGTCGCGCACCTGCGGTGCTCAATGCGCCCACGGGATTGCGTCGGCCTACTGCGTCGAGCGAACGTCCCCGACCGCACTTGCATCATGCTCGCAAGCAAAACCCGCATCGCTGCCGTGCCAAACATCGCTGGCCGCAAACCCGCTTAACAGGGTAAGATAGCTCGGATGTGCTTTCTGGCTATGGATGGCAAGAGGCCCCTATGTTTGCGAACATGGACCCCTGGGATTTGGCGCTGTTGGCCGTCGCGGGCTACATTGCCGTGGTTTCGCTGGTCAAGCTGATGACCCTGCGGCGCGACAAGCTGGTGACGCAATTTCGCGCCGAAGTCGAGGCCGAACGCGTGTGGCAAGCCGAACTGGCGCGCCAGCAAAAGCGTCAGGCCAAGAAGGCAGCGGCGAAAGCGGTGCAAACGCCGGGGCGCGGAGCCGCTTAGTGCCTGACCGCGGCGCAAGCGCCGCGGCGAAATGGATCTGCAATAGAATCGTTTTTTGACAATGTCCAAACAGCTCTACATCGAAACCGTCGGCTGCCAGATGAACATGCTCGACAGCGAGCTGGTGGTGGCCAGCCTGCGCAAAGCGGGCTATGTGGTGGTCGATACGCCCGCCAAGGCCGACACGATCCTGTTCAACACGTGCAGCGTTCGCCAGCACGCCGAGGACAAAATCTATAGCGCCTTGGGCCGCCTCAAGCACGCCAAGAAGCACAACCCGAACAAGATCATCGGCGTGATGGGCTGCATGGCCCAAAAGGATCAGAAGCTGATCTTCGAGCGGGCCCCGTTCGTCGACCTGGTCGTCGGCCCCGGACAGCTGCACCAGATTCCTGAGCTGATCGAAAAGATTGGCGCGGGCGCCGGCCAGCAGTTGGAAGTTAGCCTCGATCGCAAGGCCGGCACCCGGGCCGAGATCGAGCAGAGCTTCGAAAGCTACGATCCGCTGCGCGATCCGCAAATGCGGCCCACGCCGTTTCAAGCCTTCGTGCGGATCATGATCGGCTGCGATAAATTTTGCACCTATTGCATCGTGCCCAGCGTCCGCGGTCCGGAGCAGAGCCGTCCGGCGGCCCACATCGTGGCCGAAGCCCGGCAGCTGGCCGACGAAGGCTGCCGCGAGATCACCCTGTTGGGTCAAACCGTTAACAGCTACAAGCACTCCGCCGGCGGGCGCACGCATCGGCTCTCTGATCTGCTCGCCGAGCTGCACGAGATAGAAGGCCTCGCGCGGCTTAAGTTCGTCACGAACTACCCCAAGGACATGACCGACGACCTGCTCGAAGCGGTCCGCGATCTCCCCAAGGTCTCCCCGTATCTGCACGTGCCGGTCCAAAGCGGGTCGAACCGCATCTTGCAACGGATGAAGCGGGGATATACGGTCGAAGAGTATCGCGAGATGCTCGCGCGGATTCGCGAGACGATTCCCGAGGCCGCCGTGACGAGCGACTTCATTGTCGGATTTTGCGGAGAGACCGACGAGGACTTCGACCAGACCTCCGAGCTCGTGCGCGAGTCGCGATTCAAGAACAGCTTTATTTTCAAGTATTCCGAACGCCCAGGCACCAAGAGCGTACAACTCTATCCCGATGATGTTCCCGAAGAGGTAAAGAAGCGTCGCAACAACGAGCTGCTGGCGGTCCAGAACGAGATCAGCGAAGAGGACAATCTGCCGCTAGTGGGCCGTAACGTTGAAGTGCTGGTCGAGGGGCCGAGCAAGGCCGCCCGGCGTCACGAAGACGAAGACAGCCCGACGTTGCAACTGGTGGGTCGCACGCACTGCGACCGGATCGTCGTGTTCGAGGGCAACCGCCGCCAGATCGGCCAGTTGCTCGACGTTACGGTGATCGACGCCAACGCCTTTACCCTCTTCGGCAGCGTGGTGACGCAACACGTCGGGCCAGAAGTGTACAGCCTCTGACAATCGAACTGCTTTCGCCGCCTGGGCTTGTCGATGCAAATCGAGCAACTGCACCGCTACCTCGATCAACCCTCCGAGGCCGAGCCCTGGCTGCGCGGCTGGAACATCGCCGACGCTACACGCGGGCACGGAAACCTGGTGCGCATCGCCACCTCGGGAGTGACACTCGACCTGTTGGCCGTGATGTGCGATCAGCTGGCAGAGCATCTGCCGCGCGTGAGCGATCCGGACATGGCGCTCAACAATCTGGAGCGGTTCGTGGCCGCGGCCCGCAACCCGCTGTCGCTGGCGTCGCTCTTTGAGCGCGATCGCGAGGCACTCTCGATCCTGCTGCAGATCTTTTCGACCAGCCAGCATCTGAGCGACGTGCTGATCACCGACACCGAGAGCTACGATCTGCTGCGAATCACCGAAGGGCAGCCCGTGAGCCGCGAGACGATCGTGGCCGAGTTCGCGGCGGAAGTCATGCGGTTGGCCGAAGACGAGCCGGCCGTTACCGCGGCGCTGCGCCGCTTTAAGCGTCGCGAGACACTGCGCGTGGCCTACGGCGACCTGATCCGCGGTCAGCCGCTGGAAACGGTGACGCGGCAGATTTCGTATGTGGCCGACGCAATCGTCGAAGCCGCGGTCCGCGCGGCGCAAAAAAAGCTCGATCCCAAGCGTGTTGCCGCGCGGATGCATGGCCAAGGCGATCCTGGAAGATTCGTCGTCCTGGCGCTCGGGAAGCTGGGTGGAACCGAGCTCAACTATTCCAGCGACATCGATCTGTTGTTCCTGTACGACTGTGGGCGCGGCGCCAATCTAGCCCGGCAGCAAGCATCGGGCGAGTACTTCGATCGCTTGGTGCGCGAGGTCGTGAAGTTCCTGGCCGAGGCGACCGAGCTGGGCGCGGCCTATCGCGTCGACTTGCGGCTGCGACCCGCGGGCAGTGCCGGCCCGATGGCGGTCAACTACGAAGCCGCGCTGCACTACTACGATGTGTCGGGACGCACCTGGGAGCGCCAGGCGATGGTCAAGGCCCGGCCGATCGCCGGCGATTTGGATCTGGGACGCGAGTTTCTCGCCGAGCTCGAGCCGTGGATCTATCGACGCTACCTGAGCCGCGCCGACATCAGCGGCATCAAGGCCCTCAAGCGCCGCGTGGAACAACGCACCCACGAAGAAGGGGCCGACAACCACAACGTCAAGACCGGACACGGCGGCATTCGCGACGTCGAGTTCGTGATCCAGTTCTTGCAATTGTTGAACGGCGGCGATTTGCCCGCGCTGCGCACTGGCAACACGCTCGAGGCCATCGCACAGTTGGCGAGCTGCGGATGCCTGACCGATCAAGAGCGTGCACTGCTCTCGGACAACTATTCGTTTCTGCGGAAGATCGAGCATCGCTTGCAGATCATGTTCGACCTACAAACCCACCTGTTGCCGAGCGACCCGGCCGAGACGCGCAAGCTGGCCATCCGGCTGGGCTATGCGGACAGCGCGTCTCAGGGGGCGCTGGCCGCCTTCGAAATGGATTTCAAAACCAAAACCGAATTGAACCGCAAGATTCTTCGCCACTTGCTGCATGATGCATTCAGCGACGATGCTTCGACGCAGCCCGAGAGCGATCTGGTGCTCGATCCGGAGCCCTCGCCGGAGCTGATTGCCGAGATTTTGGGCCGGTACCACTTCCGCGATGTGCCGCAGGCCTACACGAATCTGATGGAACTGTCGACTGAGAAGATTCGTTATCTTTCGACGCGCCGCTGCCGGCATTTTTTGGCGGCCATCGCTCCACAGTTGCTCTCGGCGATTGCTGGGACGCCCGACCCCGACGCGACTCTGATCAATCTGAGCAAGGTTAGCGACTCGCTCGGAGGCAAAGGCGTGCTGTGGGAACTGTTCAGCTTCAATCCGCCGACCCTGCGGTTGTACGTCGAGCTCTGTTCGTCGAGCCAGTATTTGTCGGGCATTTTGACCAGCAACCCAGGCATGCTCGACGAATTGCTAGACAGCCTGCTGCTCGACAAGCTGCCGGCGCGCGAAGTGCTGGAGGAAAGTCTGGCCGAACTATGCCGCGGGGCCGAAGATATCGAGCCGGCGCTGCATAGCTTCAAGAACGCCCAGCACCTGCGCGTCGGTGTGCGCGACATCTTGAACAAGGAAAGGATCGAAGCCACGACCGGGGCACTTTCCGATATCGCGCAGACTTGCCTGCGGCAGATTACGCGCGTCGAATACGACAAGCTGACGGCCAAGTTCGGCGAGCCGACGGTCGGTGAAGAGGATGATGCCGGCCGAACTTGCGAACTCGTCATCGTGGCGATGGGCAAATTCGGCGGTCGCGAGCTGAATTACTACAGCGATCTGGATTTAATCTTTCTCTACGAAGCCGACGGCACGACCGTGCACGCGCGCCGCTCGCGGCGCGATGTCACCACCAACAATCAGCATTTCTTCAGCGAGCTGGCGCAGCGAATTATCAAGGTCGCCAGTCAGCTGGGGCCGTATGGGCGACTGTACGAGATCGATCCTCGGCTGCGCCCGACCGGAAAAAGCGGCGCGCTGACGACGTCGCTTGCGGAGTTCAGTCGTTACTTTGCTGGCGGCCAAGCGCAGCTCTGGGAGCGTCAGGCGCTGTGCAAGGCCCGCATCGTGTACGCGTCGGAAGCCGCCGCCGAGCTAGCCATGGGGGTCATACGCGAGGCCGCGTTCGACCGGCCTTGGCACAACGACGATGCGGAAACTATCTGGCAAATGCGCAGCCGCATGGAAGATAAAGCGTCGCGCGGCAATCTCAAGCGCGGGCCCGGCGGGTTGGTCGATATCGAGTTCGTCGTGCAAATGCTCAAACTGCAACACGGCCGCCGCCATCCGGAAATCTCCGCGCCCGGTACGCTTGGCGCACTCGACGAGCTGCATCGCGCCGACATCATGAATCGCGATGACCACGAGTTCTTTTCGTCGAGCTTTCGCTTCCTGCGCTCGATTCAATCGCGGCTGCGGCTGATGAGCACCACGGCCCGCGACGATCTGCCCGACGACGAGCGCGAGCTGTCGAAACTGGCCGGCCTGCTCGGCTATACCAGCGCCGACGGGCTGCTGGCGGATTGTCAGCGTTACACGACGGAAAACCGGCGGCGAGCGGAACGGATTTTTGGCGTGGTGGCGGTGTAGATCGGGCGTGTTACGCGCGGTTTACCGGCGCCATTGCGGCCCGTATGCTAGGGGCTTAATTTGCCAGGGAGGGCGAGGCTCCCGCCGAGCCTCGACTCGTAGCGGCTGGCTTTGGCTCAGCAGGAGCTTCGCCCTCCCAGCTCGGTCGCCGATGTTTTCTCTGGCTTTGAGGTTATCCGATGCGAGTTCCAAGTCCTGTTGCAATGCTCCCTCGCTTACGCTTCGGGCTAGTGTTGGCGATCGCGGTGCTACTCGACGGCTTTGCTGTGCCGACCCATGGGCAGAAGCCGAGTCCCAAGGGCGATCTTTACGATCGCTCGCGCGTGGGGGACAGCGAGCCGAATCGCATCGTCGTGCCCACGAACCAGGTGCTTTCGCCGTTGGGCCGGCAGATCGGCTATGGCGGCCGACCGACGGACTTGGCCTTGAGCCCCGATGGCCGATGGCTGGCGGTGCTCGATCGTGCTTCGGTGCTCACGATCAACGTCGAGACCGGCGAGATCGTCGGCCGCGAGCCGCAAAAAGGGGGCAGCTACGCCGGGCTGGTCTTCACGCCCGACGGCAAACGCATCTTGGCGTCGAGCTTCACCGGCTCGATCGGCGTCTTTGAAGTTGAGCCCGACGGCAAGCTCGAAGCCGAAAAACCGATCAAGCTGACCGCCACCGCTGGAGGTCGCGCCGACAGCGCGCTGCCCGTCGAGCTGGTGATCGACGCCGAGGGAAAGAATCTCTACGCCGTGCTCAACTTGAACAACTCGCTAGCCGAAATCGATCTGGCCAGCGGCGCCGTGAAGCGCGAAATCGCCGTCGGCAACGCGCCGTATGGCGTTGTGCTGCTCGGCGAGCGGGCTTACGTCTCGAATTGGGCCGGGCGCAGGCCTGACGCCGATTCGCTTACCGGTCCGGCGGGTCGCGGCGCGCCGGTGCGCGTCGACGCCGTACGGCACATCGCTTCCGACGGCTCGGTTTCCGTCGTGGATCTCACCAGCGGCAAGGAACTGAAGCAAATCGTCGTCGGTCTGCACCCATCGGCGATCATCGCCACGTCCAGCGGATCGCACGTCGTCGTGGCCAATGCCAACAGCGACACGCTGTCGGTGATCGACACTAAGACCGACGAAGTAGTGGAGACGATCTCGACACGGCCTACGGAAAAGATGCTGTTTGGCAGCGCACCCAATGCGCTGGCGATCACGGCTGACGGCAAGACGCTCTACGCTGCTAATGGCACGAACAACGCCGTGGCGGTGATCGCGTTCGAACCGGGCAAGAGCAAGTTGTTGGGCTGCTTCCCCACCGGTTGGTATCCGGCGGCACTCCATTTGGACAGCAAGCGCAACATGCTGTACGTCGCCAACGTCAAAGGCGTTGGCTCGCGCAACACCGATTGGAAAGGGGAGCGGAAAATCAAGGGCAAGGAAGTTTACGGCTACAACTCGCACGACGCGCTTGGCACGATCGGGCTCGTGCCGCTACCAAGCACCGGCGAGCTGGCAGCCCACACGCAAACGGTGCTGGCCAACAACCGCTTGACGGAATCGATCAACGCCCTGGCGCCCGCGCGCAAGGACGTGGCGCCGAAAGCCATTCCCGAGCGGCACGGGGAGCCGTCGCTCATCAAGCACGTGGTGTACATTATCAAGGAGAACCGCACCTACGATCAGGTGTTCGGCGACGTGAAGCGCGGCGAAGGGGATGCAAGCTTGTGCATCTTCGGCCAGCAGGTCACCCCGAATCAACACAAGCTGGTCGACGAATTTGTCCTGCTCGACAATTTCTATTGCAGTGGCGTGCTCAGCGCCGACGGCCACCAGTGGGCGACCGAAGCCTATGTGACTGACTACCTGGAAAAAGCCTTCGGTGGCTGGCCGCGCAGCTATCCCTACGCCGGCGGCGACGCGATGGCCTACGCGTCGAGCGGGTTTCTGTGGGACAACGCGATCGGGCACAAGAAAAGTCTGCGGGTCTACGGCGAGTTCGTGCAAGCCTCGGTCCGTTGGAAAGATTCCGAGCGCAAAGGGACGCCGAAGTTCATCGATTGCTACGACGATTTCACGAAGAAGACCGGCCTGATCGATGTCAAAGGAACCGCCTCGATCAAGTCGCTCGACCCGTACGTCTGCCCCACGACGATCGGCTTTCCGAGCATCGTGCCGGACGTTTACCGGGCTGCCGAGTTTATTCGCGAGCTCAAGCAGTTCGAAGCGGACGGCAACTTTCCGAATCTGACGATCATGCTACTGCCGAACGATCACACCTCGGGCACGCGGCCGGGCATGCCCACGCCCGAGGCGTCGGTGGCCGACAACGATCTGGCGGTGGGCCAGATTGTCGAAGCGGTCAGCCACAGCAAGTTCTGGAAAGATACGGCGATCTTCATCGTGCAGGACGATCCGCAGGCAGGCTTCGACCATATCGATGGGCATCGAACCGTGGCGCTGGCGATCAGTCCTTACACGCGCCGCCGCACGGTCGACAGCACCAACTACAACCAGACCGGCATGATTCGCACCATGGAATTAATCCTGGGCTTGCCGCCCATGAACCAGCTCGACGCATCGGCCACCGCCATGAGCAATTCGTTCACCGACGAGCCGAATCTCGCGCCGTACGAAGCGGTGAAGAACAGCATCCCGCTCAATCAGTTGAACCCGGAGCTGAAAGCGATCCGCGACGAGCGGCAGCTGCACTGGGCCACGGTGTCGCTCGAGTTGCCGCTGGATGATGTCGACGAAGCGGACGAAGACACGCTCAATCGCATCCTTTGGCACAGCACCAAGGGGCGCGACGATACCTATCCAGCCTGGGCGGTGAACGAGGAAGAGGAGGAAGAGGACGGAGAGGAAATGGAAGAGGAGCGCGAGCGTGCGGAGAAGAAGGTTCGCTAGTCGCGGCTGGCTCGTGTTCGTGTTCAGCGTGGGTACAACGAGTACCCACTGACGTTGGTTTCGAACCGGAACAGCGTCTTTCCGGAGGTCACATAGACGGTTTTCTTCTCCGGTCCGGCAAACGTGAGGTTTGTGAGCACGTCTTCTGGGATCGGAATGCGGCCCAGCATTTTGCCCGCGGGCGAGATGACGTGGATGCCCGTTTGCACGTCGGCAGTTTCGTGGGGGTTGCGCGGCTTCAGCACGCCTGCCGCGACCCACAGATTGCCTTGGCTGTCGAGCCGCATGCCGTCGCCGCCGCGCCCGCGGCCGAAATCGTAGACGAGTCGCTGACCGGTGACTGACCCGCCGGACTGAATGTCGAACGCCCAGATCTTGCGATTGCCCCCTTCCACATTGTGGCTGTCGATTACGTACAGCGTTTTGTCGTCGGGCGTGACGGCTAGTCCGTTCGGGCGGCCGATCTGCGGTTGAGTCACCACGCGGCGCACGTTTTTGCCGTCGATGCAGTACACGGCTTCATGCCCCATTTCCAAGCTGGCGACGTCGGTCCAGTAGTACGGATCGGTGAACCAGATGCGTCCCTGATGATCGACGCAGGCATCGTTGGGGGCATTGTAGCGCTTGCCCTCAAAGCGATCGGTGAGCACCTCGACCTGGCCGGTTTTGAGATCGGTACGCACCACGCGGCGGCGGCCTCCCGGCCCGAACTCGGCCCCTTCGCAGCTGATCAATCGGCCTTCGGCATCGAACGTGTTCCCGTTGGTGCGTCCACTGTCCTCGCGAAACACCGACACGTTCCCGTCGGTCGACATCTTGAGAATCCGGTTGCCCGAGATGTCGCTGAAGTACAAGTCGCCACTGGCATGCCAGGCGGGGCCTTCGAGAAAGCAGATGTTGGCGGCCGTCTTGGCTTTGGTCTCTGGTGCGACGAGCTTATCGGGTAGTGGAATGTTCGACATCGGTGTTCACGTTCGAGGGCTTGGAAGGGCCAGCGCAGTAAGACGGCGACAGGTCACCAAATCTGGCAGGGCGCCTGACGGAAATCAAGCGTCCGAAATAAAGACCCACGAAAGAGGCAGGCCAGGTCAACAATCCAGGATCTTTTGAGTGACGAGCCAGCGCAGCTCGCCTTTGCCCAATTCTATTTCTTCGTCGAACGCGATCGAGGCCACGGCCCCTTTTGACAACGAGAAGGTGTCGGCGCCACAGGCGAGCAGTCCTGCCAGCAGGTTGTTCACATCGGGCGCGTGACCGACCCAAGCGATTTCTTCGAGCCCTTGCTCGTTCGACCAGGCCACGAGGGCGTTCAAGTCGCTCCCGGGCGTCAGGCTGTCTAGCGACACGACCGTCGGGCTGGAGTGCGCGCGCTCGGCGACGATCTCCGCGGTTTGCCGGCAGCGCGTGAAGGGGCTGGTGGCGACCAACAGCGGCGCGAAGCCGCGCTTGGAAAGCTTTTTCACCAGCGAACGAAATCGCTTGCGCCCTTTGGTCGTCAGCGGCCGCAGGCTGTCATCGCGATAACGCGGATCGCCGTGCTGGCCGGCGTAAGCGTGGCGCACAATGTAAAGTTGCATCGTCTTGCCTCAAAGGTGCTCGTCATTAGCGTTTGTCGGGTGCCACTGCTGGCTTGTCCAGCAGTGCGGGCCTACGACGGCATGTTAGCGTAAACGGACCGCCAAGTACAAAACGCAATTAAGCCGGTCATCGTGGATCAGAGAGCATGCTTGCGAAGCGCAAGCATGGCACCCGGCACGCAGAATTTCTATCGCTCGCGCCACAGCACGCGATCGGCGATCCCCAGTCGCTGCTGCGCGGCGGCGATCGCGGCGCGGAACCGACGGGCGTCGCGTGGGTAGCCGGCCGTCGGGGCGAGATCTTCTACCCGCGCGCACCAGAAATCGTTGAAGGCCCGCATCGCCAGCTCGCTTTCCAGCACAGTGGGATCCGAAGCTTGGAATTCACGTGACTTGAAGTCGCG
>JADMIO011081460.1_pt1 | contig 27824 bp, 22 predicted proteins | sample 8958161 | NCBI WGS metagenome assembly JADMIO01 (sample SAMN16585339, study PRJNA669376) | soil metagenome | isolation source: Crop rotation soil | place: USA: Cullars Rotation, Alabama | collected 2011
CCCCAGCCGCACCGGCGACCTGGCCGAGGCGGCTTTTCTGCTCAAGGCCTCCAGCCTCGGATTCGGTGTCGCCCGTCCCTGGGGCAACGCCGAGCGCTACGACTTCATCCTCGACAACGGCCGCCGCCTGCTAAGAGTCCAGATCAAATGCACCACCACCCAACGCGCCGGCGGATACGACGTCCAGCCCATCTACTCCACCTACCAGCGCCGCAAAATCATCTACACCGCCCGCGACATCGACGCCCTGGTCGCGCACGTAGTCCCGCTGGATATCTGGTATGTCCTCCCCGTCGCCGCCCTCGCCGGACACCCCAGCCTCCGCTTCTACCCCACCGGCGGATGCCGCCGCCCCCGCTTCGAACACTTCCGCGAAGCCTGGCACCTACTCAAATAGAAGATGTGGCAATGATGTGGCGCGGGCGCCCCCGCCCACGAAGGAGTGATTGCAGGTAAAAATGTGGTGCGGACACTCTTGTCCGCGAACCCCGCCCCCTCCCAACCCTGTCATCTCGACCGAAGCCGGTCCAAGCGAAGCGCAGGACCGGCAAGCGGAGAACCTGCCCTGAGCGAAAGCCGAGTGCCCACGAGGCGGAGTCGAACGGGGACCTTGTGTGTCTCATCGAAACCAGGGTGCCCCATCCTAGCCGCGCACTTTGCGGCTAGGGTGGGATTCCCCGAACCCCACCCCGATGGGATTTCGCCGCCGCCCGAATAACCACTAAACTCAACCCTTGTCATCCGACCAACGGGAGGAATCTGCTTTTCGCCCCCACCCCAGTCATCGCGACCAAGCGGAGAGACCCACTCCCCCAAAAAGCATGGGAAGGACACGGCTTCAGCCGCGCCGCTACCAAACATTCCCCGCAAGAAGCGGTACCACAATCTGCGGAGAAGCCGCCCCACATCCCCCCGCCATCCCCTACAGACCGCGCTGCGGGATCGCCGCAAGGAACGCCTGGCAATGGAGCATCTCCCGCCACCATGCAACGGGAGCCGCGGGCCGCGTAGAGATCGAATCCGAGTGGACAATCCGAGAGCGCGAACGCGCGGAGGGAAGCCTCGGTCAGGCGGTCGAACTGCCCCACTCAAGCTAAAATTGGGGCACTTCAACAGACTCAGGGCAAGCTTGAGTGGGCCACTCAACCCATCCGTTGTTGTACGAGATTTACATGAAATTCACGTTCTTAACACGCCATCCGTCATCGTAAAGCTGGAACGTCGCGCTGCCTTTGTGTTTTTCACTCGGAATTGCCGGGATCGCAGAGAAGACTGAAGCTTGATGGGTCGGCACAGGCTTCCAATCAAATTCGACCGTTGCGCTCTTTGCGTCGTCAGCCGTTGTGATTCCAGAAATTCCGATTAACTCCGTTTTTGCGATTTCCGCTTCGTAGGTTTCATTGGTACCTTCTGGGCTTGTTCTTTTCCATTCTCCATTCTTCACGAATTCTCCTCCCTTCGGCGTGATAGCAACCATAAAGCATCCTGCGCAGCAGGTATCAGCCGTTCCCCCATGGCTAATCCAATCGGCAAGCATCGCCTTCTGGTCTCCCAATGGCGAGAGTGTTACAGAGCCTTGGGCCTCAAGGGATGCCCCTAACAGATTCTTTGCGAGAGGATCATTGCTATACATCCGCGGATCATGAAGGATACTGCGAATGTAAGGCAAGTTCATGTTGCTGCAAAACTGCCCGGTTGCGAAACTTATAGTTGTGGATTTGAAAAATTCGCTGTGGGTGAGTAGATCAGCGGCTTTGTCGCGGCTCAGTAGACGACCTGAACAACCTAGTCCGCAAAGCAGAAATACTGGGCCCAAGAAGTAGATCTTTCTCATATGCTTCTCCTGGCGCCTAAATTTGGGGCAGATACTACCATGCTGATGCCCGGCGAACAACTGAGACTTGCATTATTGAGAAAACCAAACGGACAAGCGACTAACCTGGACCCGGATATGCTCTCGATCAAAGATAGCGGCAGTTACCCAACCCTTCGCAATTCTTGGAAGGGTGGGCAGGGGGATTTTCACTGGCTTATCGTATGAGCCGGAGAAATATTTCGGGGCACCTCGTGACCTTGTTATCGGGATAAACTGGCTATTGCCAAGGGTTGCCCACCCGCCACAGACTGGCTATCTGAAGAGTCGGCCACACGCTCTCCCTAGCCCCTTATAGAATCATTCCTGAATGGATACCGCCATCAAGACTTATGCGGACTCGCTGTATGAAGAAGCACAGCTTAAAGCAAGCCATCAATCTTTGACTGAGAAGGCAGAGTATCTGAAGCTTAGAGCGGCCCGAAACCCTCAATCTTTTCTGCCGTTGAGTGGTCCAGACCTTCAGCACCTAGCTGAAATACAGAGCAGATACATCGAGCAGTGTATGGCGGCAAGACTGGAAAGCTATGAGACTGCCTATGCGGAAGCAGGTCTTACGCCAACGGATGGCGAACTCAACTCCATTCTAGTGGAATTCCAGTCCGTGAGATCTCTGAAGCTAAAACATGCAGTTGCGGCATTGAGACAGTCTATAGCGTCTCACGGTGGCGGGGTACCATTCTTGCCGGATGAACCTTACCTTGAACAAAGGTCAGCGCACGGACACGAGCGCGTCCTTCAACAATGGAAGAGTTGGCGAGCAAAGACACAATTGAAGCAGAAGGAAAGAAAGGCCGAGGAACGCGAAAGAGGCGTGGATAGTCTGATGCCAATTTTCAATCGGGCACAATTCAACCAGGATATACAGAACTTGAGCAACAGCGATTTTCGGGTGCACTCTCTGCTCTTCATGGATCTCGATAAGTTCAAACAAATCAATGACGGTCCAGGGGGCCATGAAGCGGGTGATCACGCATTAAAGCAGTTTGGCGCCGTAGTGCTTTCCGCGACGAGTGGTAAGGGATACGCATACCGATATGGAGGTGATGAAGTCTGTGTGATTCTCCCGAACCACACAATCGAGGAAGCGGCTGCGGTTGCTGAACGCATTCGGTACGAGGTCCGAGAAATCCGCTTACCCGGGGGCTCAAGTCGGTTGAGCACGAGTATTGGCGTTGCAAACTTTCCGAGGTCGACAACCGATTTGTCAAAGCTTTGTTCCAAGGCCGACACTGCCATGTATAAATCGAAGGAATTAGGCGGCGACCGGGTAACCACGGCTGAACTGGAAACGAAGGGATAACACTATCGCGCCTGTACCGCCAAAGGAGTAGTTTTGCTTCAGTCACATAAAGTTTGCAAGGGTCGTAGATGTTGGGACGAGGCAACCGACTCCTTGAATGCCTCGCCAGAGGCTTTTCACAAAAGAGCCGTGGAAGATTCACCCATTTTCCCTTGGGGATATATATATTAAACGAAAGGTTGGTTTAGCTCTTGTTACTGGCAGAACGATCACTGGCTATCCGATATGGCGAAGGATCTGATTATAGGAATGTTCCATGTCGGGTCACTTTCGACTTCGGGCGCAAGGATCATCTTTTGATTGAGTGTTTACAGTCAGTGCACGAACTTAAACCTGGTTTCACTCCGTCGGGCGGGTTCTTCCTCCAACTGACCGTAAGCCAGGAAGCATCTGAATTCCACACGCACAAGATGACTCAACAGTTGTTTGGATCAATTCCCGAAACAATTGTTACCTTAAGTCCACTTCGGACACCAGTTCTCGTCAATGCAGATGTACCCATTGTTCGGCTCCATGGATTCATCGTTAACCTCCCTCAATTCTGGTTTAGCGGACCGCATTCGCTTGACTTCTCCTTGGAAGACGATCTCTGGACGTTCGACTTTCGGCCCATCACAGAAACGTCATTGGCCTTTCCCAGCGATGTTCAGACCGACGCCTATCGCTTAACGCACCAAATGTGGGTTCAATCAGCGAAATGTGAGACATTTCGGCTCCTAGACACTCAAAATGCATTAAATACGCTGGCCTTGTTTCTCTCTTTTTGTTGCGAAAACTGGACTTCGCCCGCTTTAATCGTTGGTTTTGATAATGCAGGTGTAGTGGTATCGGAGGAATGGGGAACTCGATTAGTGGGCACGCTGCACGAACCTCGTAATTGGCTTGACCTTTATAATGGGTCCGCTTTGAAAGAAGTCTTCCCGGGATTTGCGCGGCTAGCCAATCATTCGGGATGGGCAGAGGCCCTGAGATCAGCAATCTATTGGTATGTTAGATCCGACGGCAACGTTGTTGGCCCAGATGGTGCAATAGTCTTGGTTCAGTCTGCATTAGAACGACTGGCTTGGCACGTTCTGGTTCAACAGCGCCAAACGCTCTCTAGGAGTGGCTTCAAGGAACTGCCCACAGCAGACAAGATACGGCTGCTCTTGAGTACCTTCTCCATACCACTGGAGCTGTCATCTCACCTAAATGAACTTAGCAAGCTTGCAAAAGAACACAACTGGCCCGATGGGCCTCAAGCCTTTGTAGAGATTCGAAACCACATCGTTCATCCTCCCAAGAAAAATGCATTAGGGGGATTAGCATTTTACGAGGCCCTCCAGTTCGGAAAATGGTGCATCGAGATGGTCATTCTTTCAAACTGTGGATTTTCGGGATTGTATGCCAACCGTCTGAAAATCCCACGCTATCGTGGAGATGTCGAGCGGGTGCCCTGGGCAAAATGAAGAAAGGGATAACGAGCTTCACGGTCGCCCCAAGCTCTCTTTCTTTGCTGCCAACGTAAAAACGTTACATTGACCTCGAATTAGGTCGTTGAACCACCGTACATATTGGGGATCGAGAGACTCGGGTGGAAGTCGACAAGCCCCACCGCCTAGCATACGAAGCGAAACGCAGACGTAAGGAGACAGTGAGATCAAGAATTCCACGCGTGGATCTGCCAAAAGGTTGGTCACGCGTGTGATTTCCAAGGATGGGTTGGGAGAAGGGGACCATATTTGATTATCGTTGGCCTTAGTAACGACTACAGGGTGGTCCCCTGTAATGAATTGCTCTCCGACGTAAGGGAGTGAAGTGTAAAAGTTCAAGCTCGGCGGCGCGGATAGCCATGCATCCGTAATAGTGCGCATCATTTGCAGCATTGTTAAAATAAACATTTCCTTACTTACCGGGCGGCCGGCTTGCTGGTCAACGCACTGCTTATGCGCGAGGGTTCGAACTGCCTGACAGGCGATGAATTTGAGCAGTGCAGCTTGTTCGTCGCCGCTGATTGTTCTGAATTGGTCGCGCTCCTCAACGATCCTTTGCGACAACAGAGCGAACGGAGTTTCTATCACCTTATCGAAAAAGGTCTCGACACTATCACTCTCGCGTCCATTCTCAGTCCGTATATAGAGACTCCGCAATCTGCCGGCTGATGGATTGGTGTACTCAACCTTGTTTTTTCGGACCCACCACACCCAAACTTTCCCGGACGAATCGGCGAAGCCTTTTTGGTAGCATTGAGGAAGGTAGTGATTATTACGCTTTAGATTCGTAGGATTTTTGGCAGTTGTCTCTCGCACAACCATCTTATCTATCTCCGGACGAAATTCGAGGACAGACGATTCGTTCCCTGATCTTCACACCACCCGCAACTTCGGAAACTCCCTCACATACCGCTCCGCATCCAGCGTCATCAGGCGGTCTGCCCTGAGCAGGGCGTGGGCTCCGATTAGAAAATCCACCAGCAGGCGCTTGGGGGCTCCTCCGGCGGAGCGGCGGCGGCGATTGGCGTAGGCGGCAAAGCTCGAGGCCGCGGTTCGCCAGAGAGTTTCGCCTGAGTCGAAATCGACTACAACTTTCGTCTCGCGCAGAAAGCCGTCCACAAAACTCTGCGTGGCCGAAGGATGCGCCATCAACTCCGCATATACTGCGCCGCAGATGACGAGGCCTCCCTGGGCCTGGGCTTCGGCCAGCCCGGCTGCGACCTTCGCCGCCAGCGGCTCACCGGACCACAGGGCGGAGATCACGTTGGTGTCGATGGCCGTTCGCATGATTATTTGCTGCGATTGTTTGCCGGCTTAGTGCCACGGCGGGGAGGGGCGTCGTCCGGGTCGCGCATTTCGCGCACCCAGGCGTTGATTTCCTTGGCTCCGCCAGGGAATGTGCCGAGCGCTCCGCGATATTTGTCGAAGGCAGCGGAAGCCTGCCGCGCCGGGCGGATGATGGTTTTGTCGCCCTCTGTGACGAACTCAACGTGGTCGCCGGGGGTGAGGCCGAGGCGGGTGCGGATCTCCTGGGGGACGGTGATCTGGCCCTTGCTGCTGATGGTGCTGCTGGGTGCGGCGGCTTTGGTAGGCATTCTTTACCTCTGAATCTTAAGTAAAGAATATAGGTAAAGAATCAACCAATCAAGGCTGGAATCGCACCGTAAATGATGCAACCGTCGGATCGGCAGCCGCGAAGCGGCGAAAGAATGCAGCCCAGGGCGCAAGCCCTGGGTAAGAGTGGCGTAACGAGAAGCCCCGAAGGGGCGAAAGAAGCAGCGAATCTTCAAAAGGGAAAGCCGGAAACCGGAGTGAACGTTGCTAGACAAGAAAAGGGCGGCTTTGGGAAGCCGCCCTTTCGAACTCAGCCTAAGCGAAGTTGCCTAGGTTCGCACCTTGCAGTTTCAGTCTCCCGCTGGGGATGCGGAGTGTCAAGCGCAAATGAGCGTGGTTCAGAACTTCTGGGAGTGGCCCCGGTGAGATTCGAACTCACGACCTCTAAGGTGCGAACCTAGTGCTCTATCCAGGCTGAGCTACGGGGCCAATTCAGGTGTCACGCCCACCTATCAGAACCTGTTTCGCACCTAATCGTTCGGACTCACGACAGCTTCCCGGGCACATTGTTGCCGCTTGAACCGTGCTTGTATGTGACGGGTGAACATTTCGATTGAGTTCTATCCCATAACAGCACTTTTTAGGTTTTGTCGCCTTCCATCCCAACTACCCCCTGTCATTCTGAGGAGCGTTTTTTGCGACGAAGAACCCCATGCGCGCCAGCGGTGGCACCGGCGGAGCGAGGAATTTTCTGCTTGGCGCCCTGGACGCGTCTTTGGAATCCCTCTAGTTGCTTATGCCGCTGCCAGCGGGTATGGGATTCTTCGTCGCAAAGAGCGCTCCTCAGAATGACAGGGCTGGAGGAAAGTTGCTGGCGGTGGCACCGGCATCGCCAGGCGTTCTCTGCTCGGCACTTTTGGGGCGTCTATGGAAATCCCTCTTAGGGCCTGTGCCGCTCCCCCCAGTACAGAGATCCTTCGTCGCAAAAAACGCTCCTCAGGATGACAACGGGGTGGGGGTGCTCTTTATTCTTCAACAACTTAGCGCCGTTCCCTGTCCCCCATCCCCGTTCACCCCCCAAAAATCCCCGTTCCCTGCCATCCACTATCCCTTGCCCTTTGCCTCCAATAACATACAAAGAGTGAAAAAGCCTGCGCGAACTCCGCCTGGGCCGATCACTTGGTAGAGCATCAAAAAGAAGAGCGTCGTTTTTCAGAGCCCCAGGTCGTGTGGCAAGGCTTAGGCCTGCCATCAGATCCTTATAAGAAGAGGAAAGCGAGAGGACATGCATAAGCCAGTCAAATATGTAGAGAAAGCAGTTACCGTCGCCGCGAAAGGTACGTGGGCCGTGTTTGAGCGCCTCAACCGCATCAAGCAGAACCCATCGCCGACCCCGAAGTGGTCCGACAAGCCGCTGCTCAAGTCCCATGAGAAGTCGATGCCGCCTCTCGGCTGGCCGCGCTCGACCGACTCGCTCTGCCCCAAGTGCGTGCCCGAAATCCGCCAGCAGATTCTGGACGGCAAGCTGCCCTACGAAGTGCTGATGAACGAAAAGGTCGGCGAGATCAAGGCCACCATCATCGAGCGCGACGGCAAGATTCTGATGGTGAAAGACTGCCCCACGCACGGACACTTCGAAGACGTGATGTCGATTGACACCGAGTTCTCCGAGCACCTGGAAAAAGTTTTCCCCGGCCGCGACATTCGCGCCCACAACGACGAGAAGCTGCACCACCACGGCAGTTCGACCGTCACCCACGGACGCGGCGCTGTGCTGACCATCGACCTCACCAACCGCTGCAACATGATGTGCGATCCCTGCTTCATGGACGCGAACCAGGTGGGCTTTGTCCACGAGCTGAGCTGGGAAGACATCAAGACCATGCTCGACAACGCCATCACCATTAAGCCGCGGCGTCAGATGAGCGTGCAGTTCTCCGGCGGCGAGCCGACGCTGTCGCCGTACTTTTTGGACGCCGTGCGCTACGCCCGCAAGGTGGGATACAACTCCGTGCAAGCCGCGACCAACGGCATTGAATTCGCCAAGAGCTTTGAGTTCTGCGAGCAGGCCGTCGAAGCTGGCATGCGCTACGCCTACCTGCAATTCGATGGAATCGGCAATGCCGCCAACGCTCACCGCAAGGTCGGCAACCTATTCGACGTAAAGCTGAAGGCCATCGACAACCTGCACCGCGCCGGCGTCGAAATCGTGCCGGTCGTGACGATCGTCAACGGCATCAACAACGAGCAGGTCGGACGCATCATTAAGTTCGCCCTCGACAATCCGAAGAAGATCGGCTTCCTGAGCTTCCAGCCAGTAAGCTTCACCGGACGCGACGAAGCCGTCACCGACGACCGCCGCAATGCCCAGCGCTATACGCTGTCTCACCTCGCCCACGACGTTAAGAACCAAACCGGCCTAGGCGAACCCAGCCGCGACTGGTTCCCCATCAGCTTCATGTCCACCTTCAGCGACTGGGCCGACCTCATGCACTCCAGCGACGCCGACAACAACTGGGGCCAATTGTCCTGCGGCTGCCATCCGAATTGCGGGACGGGGATGGCTGTGATGATTGATAAGGAGACTAAAGAGGCGGTGCCGGTCACGGCTTTCCTTAAGGGCGATCAGCTCGCTAAGGACATTCAGAAGGTGAATGATGCGGCGCGCGGGAAGTTTTTGACCATCTTTGGAATGGCGCTGTGCCTGATGAAGAATTACGATCCGTTCCAGTCGCCTACGCATTTCAAGCTGATGGATTTGCTCAAGAAGTTCGACAAGAACTTCAATGCTACGGGTAAGAACTACGGCAAGGTTGGTCCGGACCGGACGGTGGAAGACGTCATGAAACGGCGTCAGGACCGCTGGAACTTTCTGTTCATCGCAGGAATGTGGTTCCAGGACCTGTTTAACTACGACTTCCGCCGCACCGAGCAGTGCATTATTCCCTACGCCACGCAGGAAGGCGAAATTTCTTTCTGCGCTTACAACACGGGCGTGGGCTGGCGGAACATTATCGAGAAGATGCACATGACGGCCACGCTCACCAAGTGGTACGAAGAGCATGGACGCCACGAAATCTTCGCTGGCGGCAAAAACGTGAAGATGGAAAACGTCAACCACGGCCTGCTGCTGAAAGATGAACTGGTCACGCTCGAAGAGCAGCACGATCTTGACAAGCTGGGCATCGCCAAGAACACGGGCGAAGAAAAGAAGCGGGCACGCGACGCGAAGGCACGCGGCGCCCAGAAGAATGACGCGGCTTACGACGCTCGCATGGCGGCGCTCTATCGCGAAGTGGTGCTGAAAGAGAAGCCGGCAGTCAGCGAAGGCGGGTTCATTCCGCTGGATACGCTGGCCAAGTCGAATGGCGGGATCGCACCGGCGCCGGCGGCGCCTAAGCCGGAAGTTGGCGAGCCGGTAGCGGGAGACTAGGGCGGATTTTGTAATTGGTAATTTGTAATTTTAGGGCCGCCTGCGGGCGGCCCTTTTTGTTTGGCGAAACTCGTTTCGACAATGGGTTGCTCCGCCTGGTAGGCGTGTTTGGAGTCGCTAGAGTGTGAAGCGTCCCGTCTGTGTCCAGATTTCAGTTATTTTGCCTCGAGCTAGTAACCTCAGATATGACCACTTGAACCGGGTAGGGCCCTGAGGTACATTCCCTGAGACTGCCGGAGGCTTACGGTTATGTCTTCTGCGCAACGTCTTGTCTCTATATTCGTGTTGTTGAGTTTTTCGGTCGTCATGTCGCCGGTTTATGCGGCAAGCAGCCAGGCGAACCTCTTCCGCAAATTCGAGAAAATCCGCCGCAATTTGCCGGCATTGCACCAGGAATTCGAAGTTGAGCAACGTATAAAGACCCTTCGTCGAGCAGGTACCCGCCGTGGTCAGCTAGTCATCGACCTTAGTCCCAGCGGATGGCACGAACACCGTACGCTCGGTGGTGACATGGTCAGGCTCTTTGATGGGAAGGACGTGATGGAATTTGAGTCGGGAGGCTCAGAGCTCCTGCGTAACAAGCCCGAGAAAGGTCCGGAAGCGACCTTGCCGGGACCTTACGACATCCAAATCGATTGGGACAAAGCGAAAGAGATCCAGACTGGGCCTTGCGGCCTGAGCGGCAAAGATCATCCCTGCATCGTGGTGGATGCACCGTTCAAGCGATGGGCCCGGCTGGGAAGTGGGGCAACCAGCGGGAAAATTATGCGATCGATCGACAACGCGGCTCGGATCGTCATTGATACCGAAACCGGCGTGTGGCTGCGTTGCGAAACCTCACAGGTCGTGGAAGGGGCGAATAGCACCTACCGCATGGACCTGAACTACACGATTAAGAATTTAAGCTACCCCGCGCAACCGGACCTGGCACTCTTCCAATTGCCTGAGGGCCTGCACGAGGTCAAAGCACTCTCGCCGTGGAACGGAGCCCGCATAAGGAAAGAGCTGCGCGGCAAGCTGGCTCCAGATCTGGAGCTAGTGGATATCGACGGCAAACCTGTGTCGCTGGCCGCGCTCAAGGGCCGTACGGTGTTGCTCGATTTCTGGGCGACCTGGTGTCCGCCGTGCCAATGGGATTCGTCATCCATCGAGAAACTGAGTCACAAGTATGGGGACAAGGATCTAGCGATCATCAGCATTTCGGTTGGTGAAGAACGGGCAGTGGTCGAAAAATTCCTGAAGAAGCATCCTCGGACGTATCCCGTGATCCTTTCGAGCGAAAATGAGATGCCCCGGCCCTACGATGTCAATGTGCTTCCGACTTACATGATCATTAGCCCGGATGGCACTCTGGCGACGGCAGAACAGGGCGAGAAAGGCTTCTCCACACTTCGCAGCCACCTGCAAAAAGCCGGTCTGAGCACCGACTGATGTCTGCCGGATCCAAGCTTTCGAAGACTGCGAAAGGTGGGGCACCTGCCGCGGTCCCTGAAATTCCCGTCAGCAACGTTGAGAAGGCGGCCGAGTATTACGTCAACGTGCTCGGATTCCATTTCGATTGGGGCAATGACGCGGGCGGGATTGGAGGGATTTCGCAGGGGGATTGCCGGATCTTCCTGACGAACCCAGCGTTCCGGCAAAGTTATGCTACGGGCGGGCCGGCAACGGTTTGGTTGAATCTAAACAGCAGAGAAGAAGTCGACGAACTCTACTGCCGCTGGCAACAATCCGGCGCAAAGATTGTCTCGCCGCCGGAAGACAAGCCGTGGCACCTCCGCGAGTTCCGCGTCTCCGATCTCGACGGCAACCAACTGCGCGTGTTCTACGACTTCTCGCGAGAACTGTCGCACGAGAGCGTATAGGTCCGTGGTATGCCCACCCTCGATTCCTGTGAAATCACAGAAGTCACCGCCGGAAAATGCCTCCACTCAAATCAAAACTTCTTGAGGGCCCGGTTGTCCGATAACTTGTCCAGCGACGGATGGAGCGGCTACCTTACAAGTGTGCATCCGACGCAGGGAGGCGACCGATGAAGGCGATGGTAGTGACCGATCAGGCTGCGGGAACGGCCGGGGCAAAACTGGTAGAGCGGCCCGAGCCGCAGGCGGCGATCAACGACGTGGTTGTTCAGGTTCATGCTTCGGGATTCACCGGAGATGAGCTGTCGTGGCCCTCGACCTGGGTCGATCGCGTCGGCCGGGACCGGACGCCCTCCATCCCCGGACACGAACTGGCCGGAGTGGTCACTGCTCTCGGCTATGGCACGACGGGGCTGTCGATTGGGCAGCGCGTGTTCGGCCTCACCGACTGGTATCGCGACGGCACGCTGGCCGAGTATGTGGCGGTCGAGGCGCGCAACCTTAGGCCGCTACCGGCCGACGTCGACTTCACCGTGGGCGCAGCCCTCGTGATGCCGGGCCTGACCGCATGGCAGGGACTATTTGATCACGGCCGCCTGCGCGCGGGGCAGAGCGTCCTCGTGCACGGTGCAGCCGGCGTAGTCGGTTCAATGGCGAGCCAGCTCGCACGTGAGGCTGGCGCGTATGTCATCGGCACGGGTCGCGCTGACGCCCGTCAGACGGCCCTCGACTTCGGCGCACAGGAGTTCGTCGCGCTTGATAACGACGACGATAACGACACCCTGAAAGACGTCGGCAAAGTCGATCTGGTTTTCGATGTCCTCGGCGACGACATCGCCAAGCGATCTGCAGGCCTGATTCGCGACGGAGGAACGCTGGTGACCATCACCGGCCCGACCGAGGCGCGGCCCTCTGGCGGCCTGACGATCGACTTCGTCGTCGTACCCGATCACGCCCAGTTGAGTGAGGTCGCCCAGCGGTTCAGGAATGGCCGGCTGCGGACCAACATCGGCAAAGTGGCAACCCTCGACGATGCCGTCGCCGCCTTCAAACGCACCGAACGAATCAAGGGAAAGACGATCATCCGCGTTCGTCCGTAGGGAGTCGGGGCTGAGTAATCCCATCAAGGAAGACTCATGGGGGAAATCGGGGATTTTTCGACCCAACCGATGATGCCACTCAGATACGATCCTAAACTTGACCGAAGCTGAAGGGGCAGGGAACCGAATCCTCGCCCCCAACTAACCTCCTTGTCATTCCGACCAACGGGAGGAATCTGCTTTTACTGCCCTACCTAACCCTGTCATCTCGACCGAAGCCGGTCCAAGCGAAGCGCAGGACCGGCGAGCGTAGAGACCTTGGGTTCGCTCATCGCGGAATCATCTGCCGCACTCCGCCCCGCTGCGTTGGCCTCTGTCATCTCCACCGAAGCTGAATGGGCAGGGAACCGAATCCTCGCCACCAAACTAACCCCCTTGTCATTCCGACCAACGGGAGGAATCTGCTTTCCCCTGCTCCTTCGGTCTCGAACGAAGCCGAAGCGCAGGAACGGCGAGCCGAGAGACCTTGGGTTCGCTCATCGCCAAATCATCTGCCGCACTCCGCCCCGCTGCGTTGGCCTCTGTCATCTCCACCGAAGCTGAAATGGGGCAGGGAACCGAATCTTCGCCACCGAACTAACCCCCTTGTCATTCCGACCAACGGGAGGAATCTGCTTTTCCTGCCCCTCTCCAACCCTGTCATCTCGACCGAAGCCCGTCCAAGCGCTGACTCTGACTGACTCAGACACACACTTCGATGGATTTTCGAAGAGACGACGTGCAGGACGATTTCGATGGCAACTGCTTCGAGCACATCGATTGGTGTGCGCTACTGCTCTACCGGATCGGAGACCCAGCCGACGCCGTCTTAATGTGGGAGGGTAAGCAGATCGATCTGGATACCGCGTGTGGCTTTGATTCCCAATTTCTTGTTGGGGCGGGGGTAGGCGCGACGATTGAATATCTTCGACAAAACGGCAGAAACGAAATTGCTTCCTATCTGCAGAATTTTAAAGATTACGAGGGATTCGAAGATCTGCCGAGGTGGGAGCTCTTCCGCATCCACTATTTCTATCCAACGGTCGGGGAGTAAACCCAGGGTTTCAGAGTTGTGGTATGCCCACCCCTTCGGAACTCGAAGGGATGGGCCACCCTCATTCTAGGCTGTCCGCGATTCAGCCCGAATTGTCCTCGTCGGATCCCACATCTAAAGCATCGTCTGCAGTCAGTCCGAAATAGCTTGTTTGAGCGAGTGGGGTTATCTCGAAAGTCCGGCGGCTTTGCTCATTCAAGGCCCTTCGGACCAGTCCCCTTTCAGCCAAAGTCTTGCCTCTCCTGCCAACGAGTTGATAAGACTTATCCAGCTCCGAGGCGATCTCTCCAGCGTACATCGGACGCTTTTCAGTTTCCAGGGTTTGCAGAATTCCCAGTTCTGTTGGGGGAAGCAGTAATTCAGGAGCGACAGAATTTAGTAGAGCTTCGTACTTCTTCGACAAGTTCGTAATCCCGCAGACTCCAATTTTGCAATCTGGGCATTGCATCCCAAACATTTTCAGCCCGGGCAATTGATCAAGCTCAAAAGTCTTTCCGCAGTCATTGCAGCGTATTTCCTGATTCTGTTGCATGAATTGCCTAAGAAGAGACGTATCATCGAAAACACGCTCCACGAAGTAGAGCCGATGTTCACGTTTTTCCACTGGCCGACCGAATGCAATCGCGATCTTTTGACAAAGTCCAAAATTGAGAGCATACACCGCTACCTTCCGACCATCCCGATCACTCATCTCATAGTATTTTGTCACGAAGAAATTGAGCTCGAGTGTTGCAAGAAGAGATTCGAACTCGACAGCCACATAAAAATGACTTGTGGGAGGTGTCCCCGGCAGATCACGCATCACCGCTGAGTCACGGTGGCGCTTCAGCTCACGAGCGCGCTGAACGATCGACTCCAACAGTTCCTTCAAACTGAAAATCGAAACGCGCTCACCAAAGCTCTCGTGCAAGAATTTATTTATTCGGAAGTATGATTCAATCTTTTCGTCATAATAACGGCCCGCCGCATCGCGAATAGCCCTGATCCCGATGCTGTCGCCGTAAATGAGATGGGATTCATAAAGATAGTGCAACAAATACCCGAGAGTGCGAGGGTTTCCCATGGACGCATAAAACAATAGCCGCCACAAATCTCCATCTGCCACTTCGACAAACCGATCCAGACTGCAGTTTGCGAAGCGCCTTATCCGACCGTCGACTAACCTTTTGGTAAAGTCGATAGCCTTCTCTTCCATCGCCGATACGTCACTGGTGCCGTATAACCTATAGAGATCGAGGTAAATTTCGTCTACTTTCGTTTTATCGATTTGGCCGTAGTAGACGCGGTGAGGATATGCTGCAATTTTGAATTTGATTAATTCTTCAGACCAGTTGTTCAAAGGGGCTAACAAAGTATCGACGACGACTGTCATAGCATCTTCCGGAAGCTCGGAGAAATCGTCAACGAATATGTAAAGGTGCTTGACGCCGACCTTGTTCAACAGTACTTTCAATTGCAATAGAATTTCCTTGATGTTAAACACTCGCATCAAAACATCCCCATATTTGATGCCAGTTGCAATTTTGACCTCCGCTGTTTTACTCCCTATAAGCGAAGCGTTTAGTGGCGTGGTGGTCGCTGCAGCGAGCTCTAACTTAGCACCCGCAGTATTGATGTGCTTCTCTTCCTCGTTGCCTTCCAGGGATTCGCGTTTAATACCAAGGACGCTTGCGAATTCGGCATCATCCGCTTTTTCTAGGAGGTCATCCAGTGATTCGAATAATTCATCCGCGGACGAAGTCACGGCGTTTTTCATCCATTCCCAAGTAGATTCCTTCAGCTTTTTTCTGATTTCATTCTTAATCTCGCTAATGACCGACTTAATAAACGCTCGATATAGGTTAAGCTTGTTGATTTCTCCTGGCGCCAACGTGTCTGGCCCGAGTTGATCAACTAGAGAAGGATCGGTGGATGACGCTTCAAACACAGTCTTGATGTCAATGTAGGCCGAGGCATACCCGTGCATGTGGCGTAGTTCGTACTGCACTCTCTGGAAAATCGTGGATTTACCGGTTCCTTTGCGGCCGATCAAAAAGGTAGTGTTGGGGCGCAAAACGGTCTGGAATACATGCTCAGCTGGCAGAGCGTCGACATACAGATCTTTAATAAGCGATTTTTGGCTTTCATCTTCAAGCTCGGCCCGTCGGTACAATTTAAGCGATTGCGATGCCGAGCGGAAACCCTCGAGCTCATCGTCACTCCATTTAGCAGCCATAACGAAAAGTATAACGTTTGCAGTCAATGAAAGAATATGGGCGGGTGGCCCGCTCAAGCCTGATTTTGGCTTGAGTGGGGCAGTTCGACTGCTGGGCAAAGTCCGCCCGCCGCGCGGTCGCGTTTGCGTCCCGTCCATTCTGACTCGATTTCCACGCGTCCCTCAATCCCTGTTGCATAGTGCCGGAAGCTGCTCCATTCCCAGTCTTCCGGGCGCTCACACAATCCGGCCTTCACGGGATTGCGATGGATATAGCGCAACTTCTCTACAAATTGGGCATGATCGCGGACGTTGAAATCGTAGTATCGCTTTTGCCAGAAGTATTCCGCGTTGCCGAGCAAGCGCCGGGATACCCCTTGCTTCAGCGACTTGAGGGCGTCGGCCAGCGTGTGTTCGCGCGAGTTGCGGAGCCAGAGGGGATTCCCACTAAAGTTGAGGCGATTGCGCGGCGTCTGAGCCGCGCGCCGAAATCCCGAGCGAGTCGAGGGACCTGGGCCAACACCGGGCCCTTCGACAAGCTCAGGGCAAGCTTTGAGTGGGCCACCGTCAGGTTCGTCGTCTGGTTGCGGTTCGCTGAGTAGAAGATGAACATGCTCGGGCATGACTACATAGCCGTAGACGTAGAGTCTGTAACTGAAGCGCACTCGTTCCAGGGCTGATTCGAAGACTTGCCGGCTGGCGCTGTCGACGAATAGTTGACGGCGATGGTAACAGCAGAATGTGACGAAATGGCTTTGTCCACTGTGGTGGAATCGCTTGAGGCCCGAGGGCATGGGGACAGGCTAGCTGGTCTGGCGGTAAGTGTCTGTGACATGTGAACATTCCCACTCAAGCCAACACCGGGCTTGAGTGGGTCACCGATGCCCACCCCAAAAATCCCTTGACTTAGAACTCGCAACTCCTCCATAACAGAATTATCCAGTTCAACCCAAGGTTCAACACATGTTTATAAGTGCCTTATTGTCGATATTTTACTTACAATTCATTTCGCGTCAAAGATTTGCTTCCGCTTCGCCCTCCAACCTGATGATTTCATTCAGCCACCTGGGGAGGGGGTAATCCATGCTTTACAGTCCGAACATCGCCCGCTGTCAGCACATTAAGGTGAACGGCACGCAATGTGGATCGCCGGCCCTGCGCCGCCACCAGTTTTGTTTCTTTCACAAACGCTGGCGCGAACAGCACGTTACCATCAATCCGGCAAAGAAGCCGTCGAAGGCATCGCTCGATCTGCCCGTGTTAGAGGACGCCAACTCCATCCAGGTCGCGCTCATGCAAGTGATGCAGCTTCTGCTCTCCGGACAAATCGAGCACCGCACCGCCAGCCTGCTGCTCTACGGACTTCAGACCGCCTCGCTCAGCCTGCGCGCCGCCAACTTCGAACCCTCCCGCAAGGAGACAGTCGTCATCGACCCCAAATCGGTCGAAACCACGCCGCTGGGCGAAAATGTCTGGGACCGCCAGGAATTCGAAACGGGTGAGGGCGAAATAGAACTTCAGGCCGTAGCCGAGACGACCTCACGCTGCACAGCTAGAATGAACTGATGTTCAAGGTCGCCAGCTGGAACCTGAATTCTGTCCGCTCCCGCATGAGCCATGTCACGGCATGGGTGAAGGCCCATCAACCGGATGTGTTGCTGTTGCAGGAATTGAAGGGGACGGAATTTCCCTCCGAGGACTTCAAGGCGCTCGGCTACGAGAGTCTGGCGGTGACGCAGAAGGCTTATAACGGGGTGGCGATCCTGTCGCGGTCTCCGATTAAGGTGGTTGCCAACGCGCTCGCCGGGGACGATGCCGACATTCATGCGCGGTTTCTTGAGGTCATCATTCGCGACTTGCGCATCGTCAATATTTATCTTCCGAATGGCAATCCGGTGGGCGGCGACAAGTTTCTCTACAAGCTGGCCTGGATGGACCGGTTGATTCAGCAGATGGTGCGCTGGAAGAGCGATCCGGTGCCGACGCTGATCGGCGGCGACTTCAACGTGATCCCCGAGGACATCGATTGCCACAAGCCGGCGTCCTGGCAGCACGATGCCTTGTTTCAGCCGGAGCCACGCGCCCGCTATCGCGCCATGCTGGATATGGGATATAAAGACGCATTCCGCTCGCTGCACGTCGATGAGACCGGCCATTTCACCTTTTGGGATTACTTCCGCAAGGCGTTCGAAAACAATCGCGGCATACGGATCGATCATTTTCTGTTGTCTCCGGCTCTGGCCGGACGGCTGGAGAGTTGCGAGATCGATAGAGGGCCTCGAGGGCAGGAGAAGCCCTCGGACCACACGCCGATTGTGGTGACATTGAGGGATGTTTGAGGTGACAACTAACGGCAACGTCACTCTGCTTCGCCTTGCGCTTCGGTCGAGATGACAGTCTCGAAGGTCCACGGCCATAGACTCAATGAGTCGGCCACCAGCCCTGTTAAGCATCCTCGTAGATCCGGCTGTGGAATATACTGATCCGCAGAAAAAGGGGGGCACCATCCTGTCCAAAAAATTGTGGTCACTGAGTTTCTGCAGTTTGCTGATAGTTGTCCAAGCCACGGCGCAAAGTTGGACCATCGGAAACGCGGAAGTCCAGCGTACGATCACGTTTAGCGAAAGTGCCGGCCTCTCCACCGAGCGGCTCTCCGATCTTAAAACGCACGCCGACTACATTCTCCAGCCGCATCCCAGCCCGAACGGTCGAGACGAATTCTCGTTTCAGTGCGATGGCCGAAACTATACGGGCGCGGGCACGCAGTTTGCCCTGATCGGCGGCAAGGAAGAATCTATCGCAAATGGAAAGCGGCTCACCGTTCGCTTGCGGGCGAAGTCGATTCCGCTCGAGGTGGCCGTGGTGTATGCCGTCTACGACGGGCATCCGGCCATTCGCAAGCATCTGGTGTTGCGAAACACCGGTTCGGCGGCGATGCGCATCTCGCACTTAAGTGTCGAGTCGATCGCGCCGTCGGTTGGACCGGAGAATGAAGTTACGCTCAATACCCAATATGGGGTCATTCCGCGCGAGATTTTCTACACCGGCCGGTCCGAGGATGCGGGCTTGTTTGTAGCGAACGCCCGCACGGGAATTGGATTTGCCATTTTGAGCGAGGTCCCCGGGTACATGAAACGAACGGAAATTGGCGGCTGGAACGAAGAAAACCGGGTGCCGATTCGCGTCCTCTACGACACCGATTTGATGCCATTTGAACGTTCGCTTAAGGCGGGCGAGGAATTCGAAAGCGCCAAGGTTTCGCTACTCACGTTTCGCAATGGAGACGGGTTTCGCGATCCCCATTGGGTTGTGCCCAGCTACACGGCCAAGGTGCTGATGCGCCGGGTGGATGCTCAGGGTGCACCCTGGATTTTCAACACGTGGGAGCCATTTGAACGCGACATCGACCGCGACACAACCATGAAGCTGCTCGATGTGGCCAGTGAGATGGGGGTGGACATCTTCACCATCGACGATGGCTGGCAGGAAGAATATGGAGAGAATGAAATCAACCTCAAAGCTTTTCCGGATGGCCTGAAGCCCATCCTGGATGCCGTGGAAGCGAAGGGCATGCGGCTGGGGTTGTGGATTCCTATTGCTGCCATCGGCACGTCGACGGCCGATTACAAAAGGCATCCGGAATGGGCGGCACTCGATCAGGAAGGGACGCCGAAGAGTACAGGTACGGCCGCGGGCTTGAAGGCAGTGATGTGCCTGGCGAGCCCGTTTCGAAGTTCAGCCGCGGACCGCATCAACGACGCGATTGAGAAGTTTCATCTGGCCTACGTGAAGCTCGACCTGACTACGATTTTCAATGCCTACGGTGAGGCCCCCGGATGTTGGGCCAAGGGTCACGATCACCAGAACTGGTCGCAATCGTTGAATGCAATTTACGAAGGCATTTCCTTTGTGACCAATCGGGTCTATGAGAAGCATCCTGACGTGCTCATCGATCTCACATTCGAACTGTGGGGCCAGAAGCACGTAATTGATGCCGGTTTGCTGGCGGCAGGAGATCTGGATTGGCTGAGCAACGTCGACGACAACAAGCCGGGTTCGGCGGGGCCGTTGCAGGCTCGTACGCTGCTTTATCAGAGGGCTTTGTCGATTCCGGTTGAGAGCATGTTGATTGGCAACCTGCACGGCGAGATGCCTTCCGTCCCGGAGCGGTTTGCAACCGCAATTGGTTCGGCGCCTCTTCTATTAGGCGACCTGCGAAAGCTGAGCGCAGCCGACCGGCAGTGGTACCACAAGAAAGTGACATGGTTCAAAAAGCTGAGAGCCACGACGAAGATCAGTGAAAGCTTTTTCCCACTCGGCAGTTGGTTGCAGCCCTCGGCCAGCCAATGGGATGGTTTCGCGCGGCTGGAACATAGCGGCAACGGAGTGATTGCCATCTTTGGCAACAAATCGGGCGCTACAACGGCAAACGTTCAACTGCCATTGATCCCCGAAGGGAAATTCAAACTCTACTCGGTGACAAAAGAGAAGGACCTCGGGACTTTCACCAAGGCGGACTGGACACGCGGCGTTGCCGTTTCATTTTCAAAGCCTGAGGCGGTGGAGGTTCTGCAAATCAGCAGGGCGGAATAGAGCAATAGCAGGTGAATGAGTTTCTAGCACCTGCCTGTTTGATGACCGTGCCATCGCGGCGGCGGACTTGGCCCCGTCCGCCGTCAGAGATCCTTGCCTTCAACGGAGACGAAAAGTTTTTGCAGGGCCTTCACCGCTTCCTAACTGCAAGGAAAGCAATGGACTTACGGTTGTGCGTGCGGTCACATCAAACGGTGCCGCGGCACACCGCTTGGCTCCCATTGGTCTGCGACATTATTTGCAGCAGTTGATACCCCGTGAGTGGGGTTGTGGGAGATCTTGCACCCATGCGAAGGGTAAATATCGTCTTCCTCGGTTTTGGCCGGATGGGGCAGGCTGCCTTCGCGTCTCTAAAAGAAATTCAATACGGGCTGATCGATCAAGGTATCCAGCCCAATCTGCTCGCCATCTTTGAAGCCGATGACAAGCTGATTTCCACAATAGGACCATGGACGGGGGCGAAGGCGGTGTTCGTCGATCCGGGCCCCGGCAGTCAGGACCATTTACCCCACCTCTTGAGCCGAGAGCTGGCCCTTGACCGCAACGACGAATTTTTAGTTTATGACGCTACTCCAAGTGACTGTCATCTGGCCAATTTGACTGCCGTCTGCAAGGCCTTTCCACACGCTATCTACCTGGGGGAGAAGCCAATCTTTACTTCGCGGGACGGCCTCGCCGCCCTGCATCCTGTTCAGGATCGTGTTTTATGTGATTTTGTGGACACTCAGAATGACGCAATCCTCAAGCTCATGGAGCTTCAGCGCACCGGCCTGGTCATCCGCCGGATGCGTTTCTGGAGACTGAACTCTTCCGGCCTGCAAAAGCTGGCGATGCCGCACTGTAGGCGCGGCGTCGTGGGGGGATCGCTCCTCGACAAGGGCATCCATGACATTGCGCTCGCGACCGTTCTGCTTCAGCGTCAACAGGCATTTCCGGCGCAGTGGAAGGTCGATGATGCGTCCATATTTGCATGGATGCCAAGCTGTTCGCCATCTTTGACCGGCCATCCTGAAATGGCGGACGCCGCTGGCTGTGCTTCTATCCATTCCGGATCGGGGCCGACAAGCGCGGCCTTCCATTTCAGCTGGGTTGGTGTACGACGTTTCTCCGCATTGGCGCGGGAAGCGGGAAAAACTTCTTTAGCGAGGCTCCTCTCACGAATTGGTCTGGAGCAAGCATCCTGGCTCTGGCATCCTTACGATCCCTGGAAATGTCTTTATGAGGAAGAAGCCCGCATTGCCATCATCGATGGCACACACCAAGGTCGTGACAGGCAACTGGTCATCAACCTTCTGACCCGCCCGGGCATTCGGCCGTTCATTTTTGACGCAAGTATTTCTGACTTTCTATCTTTGCGCACGTCTTCTGTCAGTAAGACTCCGCTGGCCCGGGTGTTGGAGACCGCCATCCAAAGCGTCGTGAGTCCAGGACTATTAAGATCAGCTGTCTTCGGTGCATCCACCATTCGCGAGGCACATCAAACATGCTTCGACATCCAAGACCGGGCAAACTTCATGGGATCCTCATACCTTCCAATTTCGATACACTCCAACCCCAGCCATTCGCAAACTTCCAGCGAACGCGTAGTGCGGCAAGGGAAGTTGGTCCTGGATTTTTCCTGAACCCTCCAAAGCCGAGGATTGCCGCTTCACTGCTTGATGACGGTGCCGTCGCGGCGGCGCACTTCGCCCCATCCGCCGTTCAAATTGTCGGGCCCCGACATGAATGGAGCCTTCGCGGCTGCTTTCTCATCGACCTCGATGCCCCATCCTGGTTGTTCGTTCACCCAAAGGTAGCCATCTTTCATGATTGGGCAGCCGTGAAAAATTTCCTGCGTCTGCTCGTTGAAGGCGGAATATTCCTGAATACCGAAGTTATAGCTGACGACATCGAGTGTGATATTTGCCATATGGCCCACGGGTGAGACGTCTCCCGGACCGTGCCATGCGGTCCGGACGCCAAACTGTTCGCCGAGAATTGCGATTTTGCGTGCCGGAGTAAATCCGCCGGCCTGCGAAACGTGCACGCGGATGTAGTCAATTAATCGCTCAGAGATCAGAGGCTGCCATTCGTGCGGGCTATTGAAGAGTTCGCCCATGGCGATGGGAGTTGCACAGTTCTGCCGGATCTGGCGGAAGTAGGCGAGATCCTCCGGCGATAGCGGATCTTCCACAAAAAACATTCTGAACTTTTCCGCTTCTTTGCAGAACTGCACAGCTTGATTGGGTAGCAGCCGTTCATGCACGTCATGCAGCAGCTCGACCTCGTCGCCTAGCTCGTGCCGGCAGATTTCGAGAAGCTTGAGCGCACGGCGCATGTAGTAAGCGGGTTCGAACATGGGCTTGTCGTGCAGGGCTTTGAGGCCGCTACCAGTGCGGGCCCCGTAGCCGGCCATTCCTGGGACCCCCACTTGAACACGCACGTGACGAAAACCTCGTTCCATAAATCGCTTTGCGTTGTCGACTACTTCCTGAAACTCGGAGCCCTCTGCGTGAGTGTAGGTGTCGATCGCCTCACGGCATTTGCCGCCGACAAGCTGATAGACCGGCATCCCGGCCTGCCGGCCTTTGATATCCCACAGCGCCTGATCGATTCCGCTGATGGCGTTGTTCAATACCGGGCCGTTCTTCCAATACGAGCTGTCGTAGCAGGACTGCCAGATATCCTCGATGCGATCGGTGGTCTTGTTCAGTAGAAACGGCTTTAGATATTTCTCCACTGCCGGCTTGACCAGATCTGCCCGTTGGGTAAAGGTGGCGCAGCCGTATCCATAGAGTCCGGCCTGGTCGGTGGTGACTTTGACCACAGTAAGCCGCACGCCCGCGGGTTGGCATTCAATCACGTTGATGTCTTTAATGCGTGGTGCGGGCATTCCCCGGGTGGCGCGGGAGGCCTGTTCCTGGGCAAGGACACTGGGGCCGGTGATGCCGAACAGACCAGCTCCGGCGGCGGACTGCAAAAAGTGGCGGCGTGGAATGGGCATGGGATCCTCTCGCAAATATCAAATGCTACCCGAAACCGGCTTTCGGATGATTATTTCCAGGCAGAAAAGCGTGGAGAGGCTGCGATTGAGTTCGCATCTTCTCTTTTCTCCCATATTGTTTACAATGGCTCGCTGAATTGACGGTTGGTAGATAACCTGCTGCAGGAGAGTCCGGCATTTTGCCGCATGATTCGGCTGACAGTCTCCAACCAGCAAACTTTGCTTTCGCGAGGGAAGATATGCCCAGAGTGACCCGTCGAAAACTGTTGAGCAGCGGAGGGCAGGCAATTCTTGCCGGAGGCGCAGTGGCTTACGCAGCGCCGGTTTTGGAGGCGGCGAAGTCCACAGGAAAGGGAGTCGATTACTACCAGAAACTTGGTGTGTCGTCATTTATTAATGCCGCCGGCACTTACACTGCGCTGACCGCCTCCCTTATGCCGCATGAAGTGCGGGAGGCGATCTCCCTGGCCGCTAGCCGGCCGGTACGCCTGAACGAGCTATTGGAGGCATCGGGCGCATACCTGGCGCAACGTCTTCGGTGTGAGGCGGCATTGGTGACAGCCGGCGCCGCTGCCGCCCTTACTTTGGGGACGGCCGCATGTGTCACTCTTGGCAATAAGGACGCAATCGTAAATATCCCCACCGACATGGAGGGGTTGAAAAACGAAGTCATTGTTCAGAAGTCTCATCGTTATGGGTACGACCACGCCGTCCGCAATTGCGGGGTGCGCTTTGTGGAGGTCGAAGGCATGGAGCAATATCAGCAAGCCTTCAATGACCGCACGGTGATGACGTTGTTTTTCAATGCGGCGGAAGGCGGAACAATCGGCCGCGAGGAGTGGGTAAATGTTGCGCATCAGCACGGAGTACCTTGTTTCAACGATGCCGCCGCGGATGTGCCGCCGATTTCCAACTTGTGGAATTACACCGCAATGGGTTTCGACCTGGTGGCGTTCTCCGGTGGCAAGGGCATGCGCGGGCCGCAGTGTTCTGGGCTGCTTTTAGGAAAGAAAAACCTGATCGAAGCGGCCAGACAGAATAACTCGCCCAACTCCAATAGCATCGGGCGCGGCTTGAAGGTTGCGAAAGAAGAAATTGTCGGCATGGTGGCCGCGGTCGACTGGTTCCTAAGCCAGGAAGATGCAGCCATGGAAAAAGAGTTTCGCGGGCGCGCGGAGCGAATCGCGGGATTGCTGCGTAACCTGCCCACGGTAGAAACGCAAATCTTTGTCCCACCGGTTGCCAATCATGTTCCACACTTGCATATTCAATACGACCAGAGCCGGGTCAAGATTTCTGCCGGTGAAGTGATGGAGGCTTTGCGTAAAGGAAACCCATCCATTGAACTCAACCCGGCTACGGGAGGCGCCCCCATAGTTCCCGGGATGCCCGGCGGTTCCAATGTAATTATCGTCGGAGTCTGGATGTTACAGCCGGGAGAAGATGCTGTAGTTGGAAAGCAACTGCACGAAGTTCTCAAAAAAGCGGCTGCCTGATACGTCGTGCCCAACAAATAATTCTTGAGGCTGTGAATCCGCTATGGATGGCCGGGTGCAGCTTCGGTCCTTAACCGGCGGCTCGGGGGACGAGTCACGTATGACACCACCAATAGGAGCAGTAGCACCACCGGCATGATCCAGACCTTCATCAGTTCTCCTGACAGCCGTGCGGAAACAGTTGCCATAATCCAGGTGACGGTGACGCAAGCGTAGGCCCACTCCTTCACCAAGGCGAACCCCGGCAAGAGAAGAACGATGGCGGCAAGCGGCTTGGCAACCCCCAGCGCTATCCGTAGATGCTGCGGATAGCCGGCTTTGGCAAATCCGGAAACCACCTGCTCACTTCCGGTCAGGTAACTCAGAGCGGCTAACAGCATTAGGGAAACAATGACGGTGCTGACCCAGTAAACAATCTTGCGAGCCATGGTTCCTCCATCTGACGCGATTCCGGGAAGTATACCTCCGCTGTAAGCCCTCTATGGATAGGCACCCTGTTCCTAAGGAAAACCACATTTCGGCGGTGCAACAAGCTACACCGAGAATACAGGGATGGGATCGCTCAAGTTTTTAGGACAGCCTAGCGATTGGAAGCACTCTTCTCAAGACATAATTGGTCTCCCCGGGCTGACACAGCAATGAGCTTAGGAGTAAATAGCACCCACTGCTCGGTTTCATGATCTTCACTTGAGTTTTGTGCAAATGTCTTCAAACGATAGCTTCGAAACTCTAGCTCGAGGTCTAGCGATGGACGTCGAAGAATTATGCTCTGCACCTCTGTCCAAGACATGTCCCTCAGAACTTTCCGGATTCGATCACGTCCATCCTCGCATGCAAGGATTACTTCATGCTCGGATTCAATTCTCCACGAACATGAATACAGCCAGAGGTGCCACTCGCCATGGATGTTGGTGCCGGATTGACGTGGATCCTTCTTGCCAAACTCCAGGGTAAGCATCGAGCCTACGCCAACGGAGACCTTCCACGGCGTTTGCCCTCGTAGCTCTTCGATAAGAATTTCCGCTGAATCAGTCATCGTCGTGGATCCGCTCTGTCTGGACAAGATGATGTTACGACCATGTAACAATACTCCAACGATTACCAACCCCTCTCCATTAATATGAGCTTGAAACTGATGCTTGGTGCGCTCCACCTTCGCTTTTCGAAAGGTGAGAGCCAGCTAATCCCGTGAATTTGCCGACACCGTTGAGAACAGACCTTCGCGCCCGGCACCGACGGAAAGAAGGTGGTAACGCAAAACTACGGAGTCACAACCAACCCATCGGTGAGAAACCAATCCGAATTTGGCGACGCAAATGGCGAACCCACGATGTTTTTCACCGTTCCTTTGGAACGGTTCACGCCTAATCCCCAAATCCCCGGCGTCGCAGTGCTGTCTGCGCAGCCGGATCCCTGGGTATCGCCAATCACAAATACGAACTTGCCCGAAGGGTCGGCGCGGGTCAACAGACCGCAGGCGCTGGGTCCGCTCTCGAGGTAGGTCGGTACTCCGGTTTGGGTATTCAGCTTCCACGTGTCAGTAGACTGCGAACATCCGCTGTGGCAATACTCGGTGGATACCCAAAAATATTGTCCCTGGGGATCCATTGCGATGGATTCGACAACCGGTCCTGGAGGATACGGCACCGGAAAGGGCGAACCCTTCACCAGGTTAAGCGTGCCGGTCGAGCGCTCGATGCCGTATACAACGATCCCCTCACACATGTTGGGAATGACCAGGAACTTGCCGCTAGGATGGACCGCCATGTCCCATGCGCCGTTTGCACACCGGTCGGAATTCGGTTCCGGAAATGGCGAACCTGGAATTGGCGTGAGAGCGCCATTCACGGCATTGATGGAGAAGCCATCCACTTCGCTGGTTGCCGGAATACTGGTTGCAGGATAGCTGCTCACATATAGGAATTTGCCTTGCGGATCGAGCACCAATGTCTGCGGCTTATTTACCGTGGAGAACGGAGATCCGGGAACAGGCGCGAGCGAGCCATTTCCCTGCAAGGCGAATGCAAATATCCAATTTGGTTTTGCTGCCACAAAGACATAGTGGCCGGAGGGATGGACCTTAACATCGGTCGGCACCTGCCCGATGGAGAAGGGAGCACCGGGGACCCGGACGAGATATCCATTATTGCGGTAAATAAAGTACGCGTTGAGGTCTTTCGATCCCTGATTCACGACATACAAGCGATATCCGCCCTTGTCGGAGGCTGCGCGAGTTGGACCCCAATGCGCCCATTGGGGATTCTGTCCGGTCGGAGTGATTGCGCCCGTGGTGGCGTTCACGCGATAGCCGTGAACTTTTCCTCCCATGTAATCCGTTGAATAGAGGAATCTGGCGGCAGGCAGCTGCGCTGCGGCAGGTTGAGCAGCAAGCTGGAATATGAGCACTCCAGAAATGAAGAATAGATAGGAAAGGGACCGAATCCTTGCGTACTGCATGGGCGTACCTCATCTCCCGTGGCATCTAGATGAGGGTTGCTATGCCATGAGTTGTTCTAAGTATAAGAAGGGTCGATCCGGCGTGAATCGGTTGGGGGAAGTCAAAGACCCCATCCTGTCGCCAAACCCGCGACAAGGATGGGGCACCACCGAGAGGTTCCATGATGACCTCATGAAGACGATTTTGCCGACTTTTGCGCCAGGGCAGACGGATTTGTGACCTTGCCCTCGGGGGAGAAGACGCAATTGCGGCCGTTCTTCTTCGCCCGGTAGAGGGCCGCGTCGGCGGCCGCCATCAGTTGGCTGGGTGAGGTGCCATGGGCGGGAAAGGCCGCAATACCCGCGGACAAGGTTATTGTGCCCAAGGCTTGACCTTTCGAGGTGAGGACCAATTCTTGCGCCGCGGCTCGAATCTGGTCGGCACGCATTGCGGTGCCATCGGCGTCGGCATTGGGGAGGATCACGACTAGTTCT
>JADMIO011124175.1_pt1 | contig 27820 bp, 18 predicted proteins | sample 8958161 | NCBI WGS metagenome assembly JADMIO01 (sample SAMN16585339, study PRJNA669376) | soil metagenome | isolation source: Crop rotation soil | place: USA: Cullars Rotation, Alabama | collected 2011
GCGACAACTTGTCCACGTGGAATTCTAAGCTTAGGATCCCAATGTGCTGGAAAGAAGCCGAAGCAGATCAGGAACTGGCAGCATTTAAAGAGCTTGACCAAAGCAGCAAACATGGAGCTACGCCACTGGGTATGAGTGCTGCTAGTGATACGGAGGCGCTGCCACCTCTGCCGGCTGCGGCATCAGGTGAGACCAGGAAACCGATTAAGCCTTGATGGTCGCGATCGGTTGGGTATTGTTGCGCAGATAGAGACATATTCTACCTGAATTGAAAGGTTCAAGGTGCGGCCGGTTAGGCTTCCACTATCAGCAATCCTCCTAATTTTCTCTTTCTTCGCCGCCGCCGGCGGTTCTTTGCCTGCGACCGTAATAAGTGAGCCGTCAGTAAGCAAAGTGGAGCCTCCTTCCTGGTGGTCCAATCATTCGATCAATCCGGTTCGATTGCTGGTGCGTGGCGCCAATCTACAAGGTGCTCGAGTCCAGTCTGCGACGCGCGATATCGTTGTTTCACAAGTGCGTGTCAATGACCGCGGCACTTATCTTTTTGTGAATCTAAATATAAACCGGATCGCGAAACCGGGGAGTTATCCTTTGACCGTGGTCACCGACGCTGGCCGTTCGACTATTCCCTTCCGACTTGAAGCCCCTTTGGATACGTCCACTAATTTCCGAGGCATTACGACGGACGACGTGATCTACCTGATCATGACCGATCGTTTCTCAGATGGTGACAGTTCCAATAACTCGCCGCCGGGATCGATGCCGGGAGCCAACGACCGTCGCAATGCTCGCGCTTATCATGGTGGCGACCTGCGCGGAGTCATCAATCACCTTTCATATCTGAAGGAACTAGGTGTAACCGCAATCTGGCTAACACCGTGGTACGACAACTGGAACGGTCTGAACAACTGCGATAAGCCGTGGTGTCCGAATACTTATTACCACGGTTACCACGCAATCGATTATTACTCAGTTGAAGACCACTTTGGTGATCTGGCCTTGTTAAGAGAGCTCGTAGCGAAGGCGCATACCCTCGGTATCAAAGTGATTCAGGATCAAGTGGCGAATCACGTAGGCTCGCAACACCCGTGGGTCAAAGACTCACCGCTCGATAACTGGTTTCACGGCACGCTTCAAAATCACATCGTCGAAAAATTCAACAACAGCGTGTTGCTATCACCTCATCGTAATGAGGAGGAGATCCGCAATGCGCTGGACGGCTGGTTTAGTGATGACCTCCCCGATGTCAATCAAGACGAACCCGAGGTGGCTCGCTACGAAATCCAAAATGCTTTGTGGTGGGTAGGCGTAACAGGTATCGATGGAATTCGCCAGGATACCATTCAGTACATGCCTCGGACTTTCATCCGCGATCTTTCAAATGCGTTGCACCGCCAGTACCCGAAGATGTGGATGGTTGGCGAAGTCTTTGAGCGTGACGCCGCCCAGACCGCTTTCTTTATCGGAGGGCACACGGGGTGGGACAGGGTCGACACTAAACTCGATTCAGATTTTGACTTTGCACTCTGGAATGTGTCGCTCGATGTTTTTACGAATAAGAAACCGGTGCGCGCTTTACGAGATGCATTGAAATACGACGCGCTTTATCCAGATCCGTCCAAACTTACAACATTAACGAATAATCATGACACGCCCCGCTTTATGTCATTAGGCGGAGCCACGCTGAACGGCTCGATGCTTCATACCGCTTTCATTCTATCCCTCCGAGGAACGCCTCAACTTTATTCGGGCGAAGAAATCGCGATGGAAGGCGGCGCCGATCCGGACAATCGTCGAGACTTTCCTGGCGGTTTTCCTGATGACAGCCGGAATGCTTTCACATCCGCGGGACGTACCAGGGATGAAGAGCGGATGTGGCAATGGACACGAGATTGGATCTCTTTACGAAACCAACACCCTGCTTTGCGCCGGGGAAACTTAATCGACTTGTATTACGACGATGAGGTGTTTGCTTTTGCCAGACAAGTCGAAACCGAAACAATCATTGTGCTAATCAATCGAGCAGCCGCTGAGAAAAAAGTCCAGATTCCTGCCGGCTCGATTGGATTGCGAGACGGAACCCCGCTAACTCTCCTGAATGGTTCGACAAAGAGCGAGCCTACCGTTGCCAATGGCCGGGCCACTTTGTCTGCACCACCAAAAACCGTGCTGGCTTTTTCATCAACCGGAGTTGCGACGAGGCCGAGCCCTTAATTTTGTCAACGTGGCTGTGCGCCACGTTTGAACGGAACCTAAGATAGACATGAGCTTTCCACGAGCCAGCGGCATCCTGCTGCACCCGACATCACTCCCCGGTCCATTCGGCATTGGAGACCTCGGCGACGAGGCCTATCGCTTTGCAGATTTCCTTTCCAGCAGTGGGCAAAGTCTTTGGCAGATACTGCCGCTTGGTCCGACCGGATATGGTGATTCACCTTACGCGTGCTATTCAGCCTTCGGAGGGAACACGTTACTGGTTAGTCCGACAAAGCTGTTGTCCAACGGTCTGCTGCTTGAAGAAGACCTTCGCGACCTTCCTGAATTCGACGCTAACAAAATTGAGTTTGAAGCGGTGCACAAATTCAAGGACCAGCTTCTTAGAAAAGCATTTGAGCGGTTCACACAGTCAACCGATACCAAGCTCCGCATCGAACTGGAGACTTTTCGTGCGGAACATCGTTGGTGGCTCGACGATTACGCACTGTTTAGAGCTTTGAAGAGCGCTCATGGAGGCAAACCCTGGCACGAATGGGACGCTACATTTGTTCGTCGCGAACGAGGGGCGTTGGCTCGCGCGAATGAAGCTTTACGCGAACAGTGTGACGCTCATAAGTTCTATCAATTCCTTTTCTTCAAACAGTGGACCGAGCTAAAGAGCTACTGCCATGCGCACGGCATCCAGCTGATTGGTGATATTCCGATCTTCGTCGCACACGATTCTGCCGATGTTTGGACCAATCCGGGCGAGTTCAAACTTGATCACAACGGAAGACCGCTGGTCGTTGCCGGAGTTCCTCCGGACTATTTCAGTAAGACGGGCCAGCTCTGGGGCAATCCGCTTTATCACTGGCAACGGATGGTTGGCGATGGCTTCAAGTGGTGGATCAAGCGTGTGCAGGCGACTCTGCAGACTGTGGATATTTTACGGATCGATCACTTTCGAGGTTTTGTTGCCTGTTGGGAAATTCCGGGCGGCGACAAAACTGCGGAACGCGGCCGATGGGTAGAGGCGCCGGGTCGGGAACTATTCCTCGCTATTCGGAACGCGCTTGGTGAGCTGCCGATCATTGCGGAAGACTTAGGAGTGATCACTCCCGAAGTTGAGAAGCTGCGCGACGATTTCAGTTTTCCCGGAATGCGCATTCTTCAATTTGCGTTCAGCAGTGATGCTAAGAATCATGACCTCCCTCACAACTATCACCCCAACGTGGTTGTCTACACTGGAACACACGACAATGACACGACTGTCGGGTGGTTTAAGAGTGTTGCGGGTGAAGGTTCGACTCGCGATGCAGGCCAGATTGAACGCGAGCGCAACTTTGCTCTTCAGTATCTGAATACTGATGGCAAGGAAATACATTGGGATTTCATTCGAACAGTGTTGGCTTCATGTGCTAATACGGCGGTTGTTCCCCTGCAGGATCTCCTTGGCTTGGGAACGGAGGGGAGAATGAATTTGCCCAACAGCACGACTGATAATTGGAGCTGGCGATTTGAAAGCGGTGCGCTCACCGATGCGATTCGCACGAGGCTACGAGGATTGAGTGAACTGTACGGTCGAACCAGTGAAGCAACGCTCTCTTGAGTGAGTTAAACGAAAGCCGCCTGTTCCCAAGAGTGACCGTTGCGATGCTCTAAGCGCGGCTTGCCGCCGCACAGTGCGGAAAGGCTTCGCCTCTCCGTGCGGATGAAGCTTACAGAATGGAGGCTATGCCTCCGGTTTCGTGGCGTAGCCTCGAAAGATTGCTGGGTCGTGCAGTCGGAAAGGAAAAGCCTTTCCGCCCTGAGCGATGGCAGAGCCCCGTACGCAAGAATTCCAGGCGAGGCAAAATAGAGCATGTGTGGGAAATTCACCTATCAGAGCGTTTCGCTCCTCGCATTACTCATTATTGTCGCGCTCTCTTGTGCTGCGCAATCGCGTCCGCCTCAGATCATCAAAGCTGATCCCCCAAGTTGGTGGCCGGGCCATTCCGTTAATCCTGTCCGCGTCTTGATGCACGGCACTAATCTTTCGGGCGCCAGAGTTACTGGAACTGGAGGACTTCAGATTGGCCGCGTCACCGTCAACGACGGCGGCACTTACATCTTTGCTGATGTCCACATCGCCTCGAACGTAAGGCCGGGCATGCGAAAACTGACAATAACAACTTCAGGAGGCTCCGCCGATGTGCCTTTTGAAATTCTGAGCCCCTTACCTCGCGCAGGTCGATTCCAGGGATTCTCACCGGATGATGTCATTTATTTAATCATGATCGATCGGTTCTCTGATGGTGATCAGACTAACAATGACCCGGCGCAGGCGCGCGGACTTTACGATCGAAAGAACAAATATTACTACCATGGCGGCGACCTCCAGGGGGTAATAGATCGTCTGCCTTACTTGAAAGAGCTTGGCGTAACTGCGCTTTGGTTAACGCCGTGGTACGACAATTACGATCGCTTGAACGAAATCGAGCTGAAAGAGGGTAAACCCTGCACCGGCTTTCATGGCTACAACCCGCAAGATTTCTACGCGGTCGACGAACACTTCGGCACCTTGACAAAGTTGCGCGAGCTGGTAGATACAGCGCACAAACTTGGATTGAAGATAATTCAAGACGAGGTCGTCAATCACACTGGTCCATATCACCCCTGGGTAAATGATTTGCCCACGCCCACCTGGTTCAACGGCACTCGCCAACATCATCTCGCCAATGTATTTCAAACCTGGGTGCTTCATGATGAACGGCCGGTGGAAAACTTGAAGAAGGCCACTATGGAAGGATGGTTTCTGGACTTTCTTCCGGACCTGAATCAACACGATCCCGAGACAGAACGCTATTTGATCCAGAATACGCTGTGGTGGATTGGCGTAACCGGACTGGATGGCATTCGCATGGACACCTGGCAGTACGTGCCCAACAACTTCTGGAGCAAATGGAACTTAGCCATCAAGCGTCAATATCCCCAGTTTACTGTCGTTGGTGAAGTCAAGGATGGCGACGTAACGCACACCGCGTTCTTTCAAGGAGGAGTGGCTCGAGACGGTGCTGACTCGCGCCTGGATTCGCTACTGGACTTCCCGCTCTTTTATTCAATTCGTCATTCATTCGCGGGAGGAAAAAATCTTGATGAAGTTCCCAAGACGTTAGCGCGAGATTATCTCTACACAAATCCAGATGTGCTGGTCACTTTGCTTGGTGGCCACGATGATGGCCGCTTTATGAGTGAGAAGAATGCCAGCATCGCAGGATTAAAGCTCGCAACAACTTTTCTTCTAACCACGCGTGGCGTTCCGCAGCTTTATTACGGCGATGAGATCGCGATGACCGGCCCGGACGAGCCCACCACCCGCGCTGATTTTCCCGGCGGTTTTCCGTCCGATAGTCATAACGGGTTCACGAAACAAGGCCGGGCTGAAAAAGAGCAGGATCTTTTCGAGTACACGCAGAAGATGTCTCGACTTCATTCCGAACTTGAGCCGTTACGGCGAGGAAAACTCATCAATCTATACGTCTCCGAACAGCAGTACGCATACGCTCGCAAGAGCAGCAGCGGAGTTGTTCTCATCGCCCTGAACAATGATAAGAATGCCTCTCAAATTGAGATTGAAGTTGGCCAAACCGCTCTGGCCAATGGTCAGATTCTCAGCAACAGATTGGAAGCTACTCCCGAGATGCGAGTAGTTGATGGAAAAGTGAGAATCAATTTGCGCCCGCGCTCTGCTGTTGTATTGGTCCCTCGTTAATCGATGCTAATAAACTGGGGCGAACGACATGAAGGGAAAAAAGCTTTCCGATCAAGTGGCTTTGATCACTGGAGGCGGAACTGGTATCGGCCGAGCGTTTGCTGAAGCGCTCGGGAACGCCGGGGCGATGGTAGTTATCGCATCTCGACGACAAGACGTGCTGGACCGCACTGCTGGTGACCTGAATCTGAAATTCGGTACCGAGCGCTTATTTTCTTACGCTTTCGATATTCGTAAGCGCCAAGAAATCGACGCCCTGGTTGACTATGTCATCAAGCGCTGGGGAAGGCTGGATCTGCTCATCAATAATTCAGGGCTCGCTGTCCCGGAGACCGTGGACGCAATTACCGAAGCGGGCTGGGACCAGGTGATGGAGACGAATGTGCGCGGCGTTATGCAACTGGTCCGGGCGATATTTCCGCATATGATTGCGAATGGTTTCGGCGACATCGTCAACATATCTTCTCAGGCTGGCAAGCATGGCTACGCTGATGTGCCGTCGTACTGCGCCTCGAAGTTTGGTCTTATTGGATTTGGCGAAGCTTTACGCGATCACGTTCGTCGTGTTGTGGCGAATATCCGTGTATTCAATTTCTGTCCAGGACTTGTAGATGTCGAGAACACTGCGCCTGACGCTGAGCCTCGTCCAGGATTCATTCACGTGTCGAATGTGGCGCGCACGCTGATGTATGCCTTGTCGCTCGATCGAAATGTGGTCCTGGAAGATATTGGGATCTATTCAAGGTAGTTCTGATCACGACGAAATAATCACAGTTAGCCTCTGAACCTGACTGCTCAAACCCCGGGGGTGAATACAAATGAACAAACCACGACTTAGCTTCTGGCAAATCTGGAATATGAGTTTTGGATTTCTCGGAATCCAGTTTGGGTGGGGACTGCAGCTCGGAAACATGAGCGGCATTTATGAGAAGCTCGGAGCCAACCCGGACCAATTACCGTTTCTTTGGCTGGCAGCTCCGCTCACCGGTCTAATTATTCAACCGATTATCGGATCGATGAGTGATCGAACCTGGGGCAGGCTCGGGCGCCGTCGCCCTTACTTCCTGGTTGGAGCGCTTCTAGCCAGCACCGCGCTTTTCTTCATGCCTACTTCCTCGAGCCTGTGGATGGCCGCCGGCTTATTGTGGATTCTCGATGCCAGCATAAACATAACAATGGAACCCTTCCGCGCATTTGTTGCGGACAAACTCAGCGATGAACAGCGTACGAGCGGCTTTGTTATGCAGTCGTTCTTTATCGGTCTTGGCGCAACCTTCGCTGGCTGGCTGCCGCTCGCTTTCCGTTATTTTGGAGTTTCAGGTAACACCACGAGTGGAATACCGCTGACTTTGAAGTACGCATTTCAGCTTGGAGCGGTGGCGTTCCTGTTGGCCGTGCTTTGGACAGTTGTCTCTTCAAAGGAATACCCGCCCGAAGACATGGAAAGCTTCAACCGCATGAAAAAAGAAAAGCGGGGATTCCTTGCTGGTTTAGCGGAAATCACGGAAGCACTACGTGAAATGCCGCGCACCATGAAGCAGCTTGCACCGGTCCAAATATTCACCTGGCTGGGTCTTTTTTGCATGTGGCTGTTTTATGTACCCGCGGTTGCTCGTCATGTGTTTGGAGCGGTTGATGCGAAGTCAGATGCCTACACTCATGGAGTTGAATGGGGCGGCTTTGCGATGTCGTTCATGAATATCACTTGTTTTGCGGTGGCCTTTCTTTTGCCGAAACTGGCGACCGCGACCAGCCGCAAGACTGTTCACGCTCTCTGCCTGATATGCGGCGGCCTCGGCTTGTTGTCGGTTTATTTTCTCACTGCGCCGTGGATGCTCGTCGTCTCAATGATTGGAGTCGGCATCGCCTGGGCCTCGATTCTGTCGATGCCTTACGCGATTTTGTCTGGCGCTCTTCCCGCCGCGCGCATGGGAGTTTACATGGGCGTCTTCAACTTCTTTATCGTGATTCCCGAAATCACTCAGGCGTTAACGTTTGGTCCCTTGATTCGCACTTTCTTCGGTGAAAACAATCCACGCAGTCCCTTGTATGTAGTCCTGATCGGCGGGCTCTTCATGATGATTGCCGCTTTGCTGGTAATGCGTGTTCGAGACGAAGGCAGCGCTCCAGCGGCTGTAGTTTTAGAAGCCGACGAGGACGAACTGTTCACTGTGCCGGAAGGTGCGCAACCGGTGCCGAGTACGGGCGCGGGGCAATAGAACGGAGTAATTGTGGCTCACGTGAAAAACAGTACGGTTGTTAGATTGGGATCGATTTTGTTTCTGGTGGCACTAGCTTTCGAGGTGCTACTCGTAACTCCGATCAGGGCTCAGCAACCCACCCGCGACGTCTCCAAATTAACAGCCAGGCCTTCAAAAGATTGGGTGCGGGATGGTGTTATCTATGAAATCTATCCGCGAGCTTTTTCGAATGAAGGAACCTTCAACGGTATCACGGCGCGATTGGATGACCTCAAAAAGTTAGGCGTAACGATTCTGTGGCTAATGCCTATTCATCCGATCGGACAAGAGAAGAAGAAGGGAACAATCGGCAGTCCTTATGCTGTCCGCGATTACTACGCGATCAATCCCGACTACGGTACGAAGTCAGACTTGCAACGATTGATCTCCGAGACTCACCGCCGCGGCATGAAGATCGTTATTGACATTGTCGCCAACCATACGTCATGGGACAGCGTGCTGATGAAGCATCCTGAGTACTACAAAAAAGACGCAAGCGGAAAAATAACTTATCCATACGATTGGTTCGACATTGCCGCGCTTAACTACACCAATCAGGACCTGCGACGGTATATGACCGATATGTTGGTCTACTGGGTGAAAGAGTTTGATCTGGACGGATTTCGCTGCGATGTGGCTGGTGAAGTGCCGACTGACTTCTGGGAAAACGCACGTACCGAGTTGGAAAAAGTGAAGCCCGACATTTTCATGCTCGCTGAGGCACACAAGGCTGACTTATTAGTTAAAGCTTTTGATCTCGACTACTCGTGGCCGCTTCACAGCGCAATGACGAATGTCCTTCAGGGGCGAGCTCGAGCAACGGAACTGCGCGCAGCGTGGGAGCAGGAAGTAAATGAATGGCCACGCCGAAGTTTGCACATGCGCTTTTCAGATAATCATGACGAACGGCGAGCCATCGCTCGCTTTGGGGAACCGGGGGCGCTGGCCGCGTCTGCGCTCGTGTTCACATTGGATGGCGTGCCAATGCTCTATAACGGAATGGAAGTTGGCGATACCACGGAATCTGGTGCGCCGGCGCTTTTTGAAAAGCTGCCGGTGTTCTGGCAGATCGCTGAACGCCGGCCGGAGTTTGGCCGATTCTACAAACAAATCATTGAGCTTCGACGGACCAGCCCAGCTTTACGGCGTGGCTCACTCGAATGGCTACACAACACAGAAGAAGCGCGAGTGGTCAGCTTCCTGCGCCATTCTTCGGAAGAAGAGATCTTGGTGGCCATTAATTTCGCGAACCATCCTTTTGCGGGAACGATCGAAGTAGCTCGTGGAAATGATTTTGTTGACATCACTCCAGATGTAGGTCAGCCTCAGCCCCCGGATACTCCGGGGTTCGCAGGTGAAGGCAATCGAGCGAAATCGATAGCAGGCTTGCCGGGAATTGCGCTGCCGGCGTGGGGCTATCGGATTTATCGTCGCACTCTGAAGTAAGGCTTATCCAGAATTCCTTTCAAACAGATCGATGCGAAAGCTGATCATGATCGCCTTGCTGGGACTAAATACCTCGATTTTGTTGGCACAGACAACCAACAACTCTGCGCCGGGAGCACCTGGAACGGACGCTCACTGGCTCACTGCCGCAAAGAATGGCTTCGGCACCAGCGTAACCCTGAACTCTAAGGTGTGGTTTACGCTGACCGAGGGTGTGCTCTCAGAAGTGTTCTATCCAACGCTCGACACTCCGAATGTTCAAGTGCTCCAACTGATAATCGTTCGGGGAAACGAGATTCAAACGGAGCAGGACGACACTCATCATCGAATGGAAGTGCCGGATCCGCGGACGCTGACATTTCGGCAAGTCAATACAGCAGTAGATAAGTCCTACACCATCACCAAGACGTATGTCACCGATCCATCACGTAGCTCGCTATTAATTGATGTTAACTTCGAGTGGCATGCGAACGCCGATTGTGGATGTCAGATCTACGTTTACTACGACCCCTCATTGAACAATAGCGGGATGCATGACCAGTCGTGGACAGACAAAGGTTTATTGTTCGCCGCTGATGGTGACAAGGCCTCTGCGCTCGCTCCAGTCAACGCCGTGTTTGAAAATCCGAGCAATGGATTTTTTGGACGTAGCGATGGCCTGACTCAGTTGCGTCAGAAAAAGCGAATTGATGAATACCCAAGGGCGGGCTCTGGAAATATCGTTCAAACGGCGCTCCTTCGCTTTCCTGAATCAAGCCGTGACAGAAATTTTGGCCTAGTTCTAAGTTTCGGCCGCAATGCCGACGAAGCAATGGCTACCGGACGAGCTTCAGCTCGAAAAGGTTTTGTTGCGGCGCGCTCAATTTACGAGGCGGGTTGGCGTGATTACGTCAAGTCCTTGCCACGAGTCGACGCTGCGGATCAAAACCAATTCAACCTGGCCGCGATGGTCTTGAGGGCGCTTGAGGACAAGACTTATCGAGGAGCGATGATTGCTTCGCCCACGGTTCCATGGAGCAGCAATGCTAACGAGTCAACGAACAGTGGTTATCACGCAGTTTGGTCGCGAGACCTTTATCACGTGGCGACTGCTTTTATGGCCCTAGGTGACTACGCAACCGCCCGGCGAGCACTTGATTATCTCTTCCGCACTCAACAAAGACCTGATGGAAGCTTTCCTCAAAACAGTTGGCTCGATGGGCGACCGATTGGGGGCTCCGTGCAGATGGATGAGGTAGCTTTTCCGATTATTCTCGCTTACCAGCTTGGGAACATTACAAGGACAACCTGGCTAAGACATATCAAGCCGGCCGCAGACTATCTCATAGAGAAAGGGCCGGCGACCCAACAGGAACGATGGGAAGAAGAATCCGGTTTTTCTCCCGCGACCATCGCCGCCGAAATCGCCGGACTAATTTGTGCGAGCGAAATAGCGAGCAGTCAACACGACGAGGAATCGCGCCGTCGCTATCTGAAAGTTGCGGACGATTGGGCACGCAAGCTTGATGGCTGGACTGCAACCAAAAACGGCCCGCTGGCTGACGGGGAGTATTACCTGCGCATTACTGCGAACGATGATCCAAACGATGGCGAGAAGCTGGAGATCAATTCTGGCGGCGGCATTTATGATGAGCGAGAAATTGTTGACGCCGGCTTTCTCGAGTTAGTGCGGCTGGGCATCAAGCCTGCGAACGACCGGCTGATTCGGAAGAGTCTGACAGTCATCGATAAACTCATCAAAGTTCAAACTCCGATAGGTAATGCATGGTACCGTTACAACCGTGATGCGTATGGGGAAAAGCCCGACGGGTCGCCATACGACGCGCGACACGGTGTCGGCCGTCTGTGGGTTTTACTTTCCGGCGAGCGAGGAGAGTATGACTTGGTTCTGGGAGACATGACCGCAGCTCGATCGCGATTGAAGACCATGCGAGCTTTTGCGAACGATGGCATGATGATACCCGAACAAGTCTGGGATCGTAGTTCGGACTCGAATCCATCAATGCGTTTGGGTGCGGGAACGGGCTCGGCGACTCCGCTGGCCTGGTCAATGGCACAATTTATTCGGCTGGCAGTAAACATTAAGAGTCGTCGAAATCTTGAGACACCCCGTGTGGTTGCGGCTCACTTTCTGAATGGCGAAAGGAACAATGAGCGACGCAAGTAAGATACAGATGAATAGCCAAACTCGTGGTGCGGGCGATCTCGTTTTCGCCGCAGATTTGGGAGGTACTCATCTACGAACTGCCACCGTCGATTCCTGTGGCAGGATCCACTTCCGTCATAAGCAACTTACGCCGCAGGCTGAGAACGCGGACGAAATCGTTCGAGCATTAGTGTTGGCTGCCGAGGCTTGCGAGAAACAGGATTCCAGTACCAACATCCGTGCTATCTCAGTAGTGGTGCCGGGCACAGTGAACGTAGAAGAAGGAGTTGTGGTCAAGGCTCCTAACGTCCCCTGTCTGAGTGGGTTTCAGTTGACTGCGGCGTTGAGCGCTGCACTCAATAAGCCGGCCATCCTGGAGAATGACGCCAATGCAGCTGCGGTTGGCGAGATGTGGCAGGGCGCCGGTCGAGGTATTAACTCGATGGTGTGTGTCACGCTCGGCACCGGTATCGGTGGTGGAATTATTTTGGATGGAAAACTGTGGCGCGGAGTGGATGGCTCTGCAGCTGAGATCGGACACATGTGTGTCGATCCTTTCGGAGGTGTCGCCTGCGGTTGCGGGAGCCGTGGCTGTCTGGAGGTATTTGCTTCAGCGACGGCTATCGTGCGGATGACACGCGAAGCATACCCCCGCTATCCGAAATCTTCACTCCAGAGGAGTGAAAATCTGACTGCGCAGCAGATCTACCTTGCAGGTATGGACGGAGATGATCTCGCCTTGGAAGTCTTTCGCAGGATGGGTGTCTATCTGGGCATAGGATTGGCAAATCTAATCAATATTCTGAATCCTGAAATGATCGTGATTGGTGGCGGAGTCGTGGATGGTTGGGAATTATTTGCCAGGCACATGCTTCATGAAGTTGCCGAGCGAGCGTTTCCTCTGCCCGCTGCAAGAGTAAAGATAGTGCCCGCCGAGTGCGGGGATGACGCAGGCTTGCTGGGCGCCGCCCGCCTCGTGTGGAGCTAAAGCAAACTTTCAAATGAACAAACTCATCGCTGCAGTCTTCTTCGCTATCTTGCTGTGTGCGCACCTTGCGGCGCAGGATGTCACGCGGCTCAAAGGAATCGGTCCGGTTGTTGAGTTTGCGAAAACCAATACGGGAATCGTTCTCGACTGTGGAGATAATTCCCAGGTGCAATTGACAGTCCTCGCATCCGATCTGATTCGCGTCCGAGCTTCTTTCGCCAAGGCAATTTCTTCAAAGGATCACTCGTGGGCCATCGCCGAAATGTCCTGGCCCAGCACGACATGGAATGTCACCGAAACTTCTAATGACATTGTACTTTCGACTGCTGAAGTCGAAGTGGTCGTGCATAAATCGCCGCTTTTGATCGAGTTTCGTGATGCACGCTCCCATGCTGTCATCAATTCGGACGAACGGCCCATGGCATACGATGCGACAGGGGAGTTGGCTGATAAGCTATTCGATCCAAAAGCCGGGAAGTTCATCGCCGCGTCAAAGAAGCTCGGCTTTGACGAACACTTCTACGGCCTTGGGGAAAAGGCAGCACGACTCGACAAGCGTCGGGGCTTCTTCGTGAATTGGAACTCTGATACGCCGGGTTATACCGAGGGTAAGGATCCGATTTATCAAACCATCCCGTTTTACATCGGCCTGCAGCAGGGCATCGCCTACGGTCTGTTTTTCGACAACAGCTACCGCAGCTATTTTGATTTTGGTCATTCCTCGCAACAGCGAGTTTGGTTTGGCGCAGAAGGCGGCGAGCTGAACTACTACTTCTTTTACGGTCCAGAGATCAAAAAAATTCTCGGACGCTACGCCGACCTGACCGGGCACATGCCAATGCCGCCAATGTGGGCGCTTGGTAATCAGCAAAGCCGCTGGAGCTACTATCCGGATACTATGGTCGAGGAAGTGGTGAAACAGTATCGTCAGCGCGATATTCCTCTCGATGTCATTCATCTCGACATTGACTACATGAGCGGCTATCGAGTTTTTACTTTCGATACGAAACGGTTTCCCGATCCTCAAGCCATGATAGAAAGGTTAGCTAAGCAGGGCGTTAAGGTCGTCACCATCGTTGATCCGGGCGTCAAATATCAGCCTTCCTCAGAAAGTCTACCGCGCAGTGCCTCAGCGAAGCCGGAACTAGAACCCCAGGACTCGCGGTACTACGTCTTCGATCAAGGAATGGCAAATAACTATTTTCAGCATCGCGCCAACGGGGAATTGTTTATTCCAGAGGTTTGGCCGGGCAAGAGTGTCTTCGTAGATTTTACGAAAGCAGCTGCCCGTACCTGGTGGGGAGATCTGCATCGCGCGTATTTGAATAACGGCGTCGCCGGTATTTGGAACGATATGAACGAACCGGCTGATTTCGTGGATCAGACCGGCAAAAATCAGATGAATGTCGTGAGTTATGACGAAGGCGAGAACAGCACTCACGCGAAGAATCGAAACGTCTTCGCCTTATTAATGGCGCGGGCGACTTACGAAGGGCTCGAGCGCCTGCAACCAAACCTTCGTCCTTACGTGATCACTCGTGCCGGCTACGCCGGCATTCAACGTTACTCGACGATGTGGACTGGAGATACCAACAGCACTTGGGAGGCCCTTGAGTTGAACATCCCAATGTTTACCTCGCTCGGGCTTTCCGGCGAACCGTTCGTTGGAAGTGACGTTGGCGGTTTCATGGGTCGTGGCAATCCAGAGTTGCTGGTTCGCTCATATCAAATAAGTTTCCTCACACCTTTTTGCCGCAATCACAAAGTAATCGACGGATACGACCAGGAGCCATGGCGCTTTGGCCCCTACTACCAGCAGCTCATTCGTCGATACCTGAAACTGCGCTACCGGATGCTTCCGTATTTGTACACAACTTTGGAAGAAGCACATCGGGCCGGGGTGCCCCTGTTCAGACCTTTAGTGCTGAATTACCAGTCCGACCCAAGCACGGAAAACCTCGATGATGAGTTTATGGTGGGTGACGATCTTCTGGTCGCTCCTATTGTTCGACCGGGACTCACTGCACGGCTTGTCTACCTACCTGCTGGTGTTTGGTACGACTTCTGGACCGACAAGCGTTATGACGGCAAGCAGATGATTCGTGCTGAGGCGCCGCTCGAAACTGTTCCGATGTTCGTGCGTGGCGGCGCGATTTTGCCAGTGGGGCCGGAAATGAATTTCATTGGCAACAAGCCGTCAGACTCGCTCATGTTTGAAATTTTTCCGGACGAGCAAGGGAAGGCCAGCACGAAACTTTACGAGGATGATGGCCTAACTCCAAATTACAAACTCGGCGCTTTTCGCCGGACAACGATTACAGCTATCCACAAAGGAGGAAAGACGCTCGTGAATGTAAGCGCTCCTGAAGGCAGCTACGATCCGGGCGCCCGGCGGTTTCTTTTTGTGCTCATGGGCCCAAATATGACCGGGAAGCTTAGCGCTGTAGCAGATAACGGCAAGGCAATGCAGTTTCACCTGAAGAAGTGACGTGTCAGTATTTGCAGTTGGATTTTCAACATGCTTTTGATTGAACCCACATCTGAATCTGCGTCATCTGCGGCTCGTTTTGAAGTAGAGCAGCACCAACTAATGGCGCACTGCCTTAAGAGCCTCTTGCAAAACTCCTCTCATTCACACCCGGTTTCAACGGGTGTCAAAAAGTATGGAGAATCCGTTAACCGTTTTAACGGTTTCCGCCGCCAACCAAAGGGGAAACCGTTGAAACGGTTAAGAATGGGCTCGTCGCACTGTTACCACCCGGTTGAAACCGGGTGTGAATGAGAGGAGTTTTGCAAGTTGCTCTTAAGTTGAAATCACTTGCCAGACCCGCACTTCCTACTCTATTGTCGCGTTCCAAAATTCCACGGAGACTTCCATGAAACATTTGAACGCACGTTATCTGTCACTGCTGCTGTTGGTAGTACTGTTACCGGTACCAGTGCCGACTGCAAGCTTCCTCGCATCAGCTCGAGCAAGACAAAAGGCAATCGTCCCCACTTCGTTCTTTGATGTTCGCAAGTTTGGCGCGAGCGGTGATGGTCGGAAACTCGATACGGCTGCAATCAACAAGACGATCGATGCAGCAGCTGCATCAGGCGGGGGCACGGTTTTCTTTCCCGCGGGTAACTACCTTTCTGTTTCGATTCACTTGAAAAGCAACGTCGCGCTTTATCTTGATCATGGAGCTACCATCGTTGCTGCGGAGGTTGCATCTGGGACCGCCTATGACCTGCCTGAGCCGAATCAGTGGGATGCTTATCAGGATTTTGGTCATAGCCATTGGCGCAACAGTCTGATTTGGGGAGAAAACCTCGAGAACGTTTCAATCCTTGGGCCAGGCAGAATCTGGGGTAAAGGTCTGGTTAGGAGTGGTAACCAATCCCGAACGAAGGAACAGAACGACGCGCTGGCAAAGGCGGCGCCTGATCCGAAAATGGGACCCTGGGGTTATCCGAATGCTCGTGATGCCGTCGAGCCAGGATGGGCCAACAAATCGATCAGTCTGAAGCTCTGTCGCAACGTGATTATTCGCGACATATCCATTTTGCATGGCGGTCACTTTGCGATTCTCGCGACTGGGGTCGATAACCTGACAATAGACAACATCAAGGTGGATACCAACCGGGACGGGATTGACGTCGATGCCTGCAAGAATGTGCGTATTTCAAACTGCAGCATCAATTCACCTTTCGATGATGCGATCTGTCCAAAGAGTTCATATGCGCTTGGTTACGCTCGCGTCACCGAGAACGTGACTATCACGAATTGCCAGGTGAGCGGCTATGACGAAGGTACCTTCCTTGACGGGACTTTCAAACGCGAGTTTCGCAACGCTAACGGTTTGTTCAGCCCAACCGCGCGCATCAAGTTTGGTACTGAGTCAAACGGCGGGTTTAAGAACATTACGGTCTCGAACTGTGTGTTTGACTACTCGCGAGGCCTTGCCCTGGAAGCAGTCGATGGAGCGCTGCTTGAAGATGTGACGATAAACAACATTACGATGCGAGATATCAGTAACTCTCCGATCTTTTTGCGGCTCGGCAATCGAGCTCGAGGACCCAAGGAGAAGACAACTGTCGGCGCTTTAAGGCGTGTCATTATCAGCAACGTCATTGTCTACAATGCTGATTCAAAATATGCATCCATCATCAGTGGGATCCCAGGCCACCCGATCGAAGACATACAGCTAAGCAACATTCGAATCTATTCGCAGGGAGGCGGCAGCAAAGAACAGGCTGCGCTCGAGCCTCCTGAAAAGGAAGACGCGTATCCCGAACCAACGATGTTTGGAGAATTACCGGCTCATGGCTTCTTCATTCGCCATGTAAAAGGCCTTCAAATTAATGACCTTAATGTCGGCTATCTAAAAGACGACGCGCGTCCGCCGTTCGTGATGATTGACGTTAAAGGAGTGGATTTCTATCGACTACGCGCTCAGCACGGCGTCGATGTGCCGACGTTTGTGCTGAAACAAGTTGAGGAGTTCAGCATCCAGCAAAGTTGGCCTTTGCCGGACGTCCGAATGGATCGCGTTGATTCAAAAAGACTATAAACTCCGGACCAGAGGATTTCAGCTGCTTCGCTGATACCACGGGCTTGACCCGTGGTAACTCATGCTTGCAAGCTACGAAGAGAGGCACAAACCACTTCCGGATGCCACGGGCTTGACCCGTGGAGGTTCACGTTTCCTTGCTGGAGCCCCATAACGTGAACCTCCACGGCACAAGGCCGTGGCATCCGAGTGTTTGTTTCAGTTTCCAGCAGTAGCGCCCAATGTAAAGGACCACGGGGCAAGCCCGTGGCATACTTTTAGCGCGTCTTGTAAGTCCTGCTGATCTGCTTGGAGGGAATGCTCACCGTATAAGATTCTCCGTTCGGCGCAACTGAAAGCTTTATGAATTCGCCCTGGCATTCCTCGGCTTCATTCGCAATGTAATCTGACGGTGCGTTGTCCTTTGCCGTTGTTCTAACGTTGCGATGAAGTTGATAGATGGCTTCGGTCTCGAGCGTGCCGTGCAGAGTCGCAAATGTGCGAGCCTCAGCGCCCTTGCGAGGTCCGTTATCAATGATAGCGACTCTCGGCTTTAAGTTACGAACGAGCGCTGGATTGTTACTGTTATCAACACCGTGATGATTGACTTGATAAACGTCCACCGCGCCGGGAATATTTTTGGGACAGACCAACCGATTCTCGATATTCCAGGTGATGTCACCGCCATTAAAAAACTTGAAGCGGCCGAAGGTTAACAAGAAGCTCAGGCTTTTATAGTTATCGGTCTTGTCCTCCGCAATGGACTGGAAATTAGGACCACAGGGCTGCACTTGGGGTGTGCCCGGCTGCTCTCCCACCACCAACCCATTTGCCGTTAAAACGCGCACTTGAAGGGGAGGTAAATACTTCGTAGTCGGGCGAAGTTTCATACTATCGCCCGCGGTGAGTGTGATTGATTTGCCTGCCACGGTCTGGCGGTAAGCCTCGATCAACTCAGCCTGAATGTCGTCAGCTGGTCCCGGAGGTAAGCCGTGATCGTAAAAACGTTTGACGGGAATTAATTGAGTTAGTTTTGGAATGCCACCATAGTGGTCGCGATGCCAGTGCGTACTTACGTAGTGATCGATCTGCTTCAGACCAGCAATTTCGCGCGCAACGTGCGCGATCCGGCCGGCGTCCCGGTCTCCGGGAAAACCGGAGTCCACGAGTAACGACTCGCCCAGTGGAGTAACGATGAGCGTAGCGGCACCTCCTTCGACATCAATGAAGTAGATGTCGAGTGTCTTAGGAGGCGCGGCTTGTGCGAGCGAAGCAACAAGGAGCAACAGTAAGAGTGAACTCAGAGCCGAGGTCCTAATCAGTTTCATTTCACCGATCCTCCGTCTTTTGTAACGCAAACTGTTAGTTTGCGTCGTTGAATGCCACCGCCGCGTGCGCAAACTAACAGTTTGCGTTACGGATTATTGATCTTTCTTCCAGGTTGAAAGATCGAAATGCTCGCCGGATTTCAACCAGTAGTACCAGGAGCCATCACGTTTGATGTTGTCATAGATAGCTACGCGACCGGTCCCGATTACTTCAAATCGGTTGTGCTCGACAACTATTGCCGCGTCTTCGTCAATACCAATCCCGAGTAAGTTCGGATGTGCGTCGATGACGTTGATTAGTTCATTGTCTCGCTTAGCCTGCGTCAGGTGCGGGTTGATGGCGACGTTCTTCATAAACGCGAAGCCGCGTTCATGACCGGCTGCCATCAACAACGGCTTGTCGGGTCGTCCGCGCACGGTGTAGGAGCCTTGGATAATTGCGCCAGCGGAACTGCCGAAGACTACTCCGCCTCGAGCCAGCAGAGCTTCCAATTCTTTGAGGGTACGCGTGCCCAGGAAAGTTTCGGCCAGTCGTCCCGCATTGCCCGCGCCGAGGAAGACTCCAGTTGCGTTTCGTACTGGCGCGCTAAATTCTTTTGAATTGGCGACCTTTTTATCTCGAGTATGAATGACGATGACGTCATCAACACCAAACCATTGTTTGAGATAAGCTTCGTAAGCTTTCCATTCGGAACGATCACGCGGCCAATCCGGATCCAGAATGATCTTCTGCTCGCCGAACCGCACGGATGAAGCTGCCGTCGGAATGACAACGATGCGCGCTTTTGGCCCTCCCGCTCGTTTGACGAACTGGTCCTTTACGATATCAGTGAGCCCGCCACCGTCGATCATCAAAGTTCCGTTCGCGGGACCGCTCGAACGTTGGGCAACCACAATCCCAATGGCGGTCAAGAGAACGATTGTAATTGACAGAAATCTCGTCAAACTCATCTGATGAAACCACACTTATCAGTTACAACGCAGCCTTTGTAAGATCGCCATTGACTGTTCGCCAAAGCTGAAGCGGATTCGCATTCTGGAGCTCAGCAGGAAGAGCGAAGTCAGGCCAATCCTGATAACAAACCGGTCGAGCAAAACGAAGCATTGCGCGCGAGCCGACAGAAGTTGAACGTCCATCCGAGGTGGCCGGAAAGGGACCGCCGTGAACGATGGCGTGACCCACCTCAACCCCAGTTGGAAAACCATTGAACACGAGACGGCCTACTTTGTCTTCGAGGATACGTATCAATTCTCGTGACTGTTGCAGTTCTTCTTCTGTGCCGTGAACGGTGGCGGTCAACTGTCCCTCAAGTTGGCGGGCCACTTCGATTAATTGGGCGGAGTCTGAATAAATTATCAATAAAGTAGATGGTCCAAACACTTCGGCTGCCAGACTTTGATTTTCAAGAAACGAAGTCACGTCGGTTTGTAGAAGCGCAGCTCCGGCGCTTGAACTACTGCCACCGTGTTTTGGTGTATTGACGATTCGGACTTGGGAGTCTTTTTGCAGGCGCTCGATTCCGCTGCGATAGGCTTCGCAAATTGAAGGTGAAAGCATGGTAAATGGAGGAGTGTCTGACATCAACGCTCGAAGAGTCGTGATCAGATCTTCTGCGCCATTTTCCGGTACGAAGACGAGACCCGGATTAGTGCAAAACTGGCCGGCACCTAGCGTTACCGAACCGTAAAGGCCCGCGGCGATCTTTGTTGCTCTGTCGCTCAACGCACCTGGCAGAACGAAGACTGGATTCACGCTACTCATTTCCGCGTAGAACGGAATTGGAACGCGACGATCTGCGGCGGCTCGCATCAATGCCGTGCCTCCCGAACGAGACCCGGTGAATCCGCCCGCCTTAATAAGTGGATGTTGCACCAGCTGCAGACCAACGTCGCCACCAGGTCCGAACATCAACGAAAAGACTCCTTCATGAAAGCCTGAAGACCGAACCGCCTCGCTTACTGCTAATCCCACTAATTCAGCTGTGCCGGGGTGTGCGTGATGCGCCTTAACTATTACTGGATTCCCGGCGGCTAACGCGGAAGCCGTATCTCCTCCTGCTACCGAAAACGCCAATGGGAAATTGCTCGCGCAAAAGACTGCGACTGGCCCAAGCGGGCGCAACATCGAGCGCACGTCGGGCTTTGGCAGAGGCGTGCGGTCGGCATCGCCTCGATCCAGACGAGCATCCACCCACGAGCCATCTTCTGCGAGAGCTGCGAACAAACGAAGCTGATTGCAAGTGCGCTGAGTTTCACTCTTTATTCGCGCAAGCGGGAGCGCGGTTTCCGCAGCCACCCGGAATGTCAGAGGATCACCTATACTTTCGATGTTATCTGCAATCCTGCGAAGGAATTCACCACGCGCTTCGCCAGTCGTGTCTCGATAGGTTGAAAATGCGGAGGCAGAGAGCTTGGCTGCTTGATTAACCTCATCAACGCTTGCCGAAAAATATTCTGGTTCCAGTAACTCGTTCGTCGCGGGATTGAGAGCCCGGACAGGACCTAGCAATGAAGCGCCGCGTTGCGCACCGATGATCGAAGTGCCGGAAAGTTCGTACATCGCAGGTTTTCCGAATGAAGCCAACAACCTCAATGAATCTCCGGTTCAGGAATTTCGCTTCCGGCTTGTAGAAAATCAAAGTCGCAGCCGAGCTCAGCCTGAGTAACGTGCGCGCTGTACAAGGCGCCAAAGCCGCGTGCATAGCGGGCTGCTGGTGGTATCCAGCTTTCTCGACGTGCTGATAATTCTTCATCGCTAACGTGCAACGCCAAAGTCCGTTTTGCCACATCGAGCTCAATCAAGTCCCCATCGCGCACTAACGCCAATGGCCCACCGACATAGGACTCAGGTGAGACGTGCAGAACGCAAGCGCCGTAAGAGGTTCCGCTCATTCTCGCATCCGAGATGCGGACCATGTCGCGCACACCCTGGCGCAGCAACTTTTTCGGAATCGGCAGCATTCCCCATTCCGGCATTCCAGGGCCACCCAATGGACCACCATTCTGAAGCACAAGGACGGAGTCTTCGGTCACGTCCAGCTTTTCATCGTCGATTCGCGCGACCAGGTCGTTATAGTCTTTGAAAACAAGGGCTGCTCCAGTGTGGCGCAGTAATCCGGGAGCGGCTGCGGTAGGTTTGATGACCGCACCATTGGGTGCCAGGTTTCCGAAGAGCACAGCGGTACCACCACTCGCACAAACCGGGGCTTCCAAAGAGCGGATAACGTCAGCGTTTGAGATGTGTGCTGACTCAATATTTTCGCCCAAGGTGCTTCCCGATACAGTCAGACAATCAAGGTTGAGTAACCTTGCGATTTGTTTCAGCAAGGCCCTGAGCCCGCCCGCGTAATAGAAATCCTCCATCAAAAACTCACCGGAAGGGCGCAGGTTCGCGATCATCGGCGTAAGCTGAGAAATTTGATCGAAGTGTTTGAGATCCAATCTTATTGATGCCCGTCCTGCAAGGGCAATCAGGTGAATGATCGCATTGGTTGAGCCGCCTATCGCCATGTCCGTTGTTATTGCATTATCGAAAGAGTCCGCACTTAGAATGTCGCGCGGCTTCAAGTCTTCCCAGACCATCTCGACGATCCGTCGACCACAGTTCGAGGCCATACGGGAATGATTAGCGTCGACTGCGGGAATGGACGACGCGCCCGGTAACGTCAGTCCAAGGGTTTCAGCCATCGCAGTCATGGTGGAGGCTGTGCCCATCGTCATGCAGTGACCTGGTGAGCGAGCGATGCCGTCTTCCATTTCGGTCCAGTCGCAATCGGTGATGTTGCCGGCGCATTTTTCGCTCCAGTACTTCCATACATCGGTACCGCTTCCGAGTACCTGTCCGTTCCAGTTCCCGCGGAGCATGGGACCGGCCGGCAAATAGATGCAGGGAAGATTCATTGTGATCGCGCCCATCAACAAACCTGGTGTGGTCTTATCGCAGCCCCCCATCAGCACCACACCGTCAATCGGCTGGCTACGAATAAGTTCTTCAGTCTCCATCGCGAGAAAATTGCGGTACATCAGCGGACTAGGCTTCATGTAAGTTTCAGTAACTGCCATTGCGGGCAGCTCTACTGGAAACCCGCCGGCCTGCCATACACCGCGTTTTACTTCTTCAGCCCGCTCCCGGAAATGGCTGTGACAAGTAGCCAGATCACTCCATGTATTAATAATTCCTATCACTGGCTTGCCAAGAAAATCTTCGTTGGCGTAACCCATCTGTTTGGTACGCGAACGATGACCAAACGAGCGCAAGTCCTGATTACCGAACCAACGATGACTGCGGAGTTGTTCTGGCTTTTTTCGCATCTGAATTAAGTAAGGCCTTATGTTTTGGCCACTGATTACGCAGATTACACAGACAGGAGAAGGTCTTTGGCCTTTGATCCCTTAAGCCGCGCTGAACATTTTCCTGCAAGCTTGCTTAATTCGAAGACCGAAGTCCAAAGGCCAAAGACCTCTTCTTTCAAGCCTCAACCGGTTCGGAGATCAAAAACCCGTATGCCAACATTCCGATAACCAGCACCACGCCTGCAACACCAAAGGCGAGCGCAAATGAATCAGTTACGTGCGCAATATAACCGGTAAGAGCCGGCGCGAGAATGCCTCCAAGGTTTCCGCCGAAGTTTTGAATTCCGGAAACGGTCCCTACAAGTTTTTTCTGACAAACCGCTTGAGTAAGAGTCCAGGTATTCGGCGAGCAAATACCCAATCCGCATAACGAAATCGTTAGTAACCAGACCGCGCTGTGCTTATCTTCCACGAGTCCTGCCGGCACGATCAAACAACCTATAGCGAGTCCGATTATGATGAAAAGCTTCCGCACAAACCTTTCTTCGACACCTCGCCGCACCAACCAGTCGCTCAGAAGACCGGCAATAATAATGATGCCGGACATCGGCAGATAGGGGATTGAACTGTACAGCGCCAATTCAGAAGGCGTGAAGTGACGCTCGAGCGCAAGATATCCTGGCAGCCACGTGATAAAAACGAACCAAACGTAATCGTATGCAAAGAACCCGAGGAAGATTCCAAAGACGCTGCGGTGCCGAAGCAGCAATAGACTATCGCGAAAAGAAGTTTTCTCGGGCTGTGCTTTCGTCGAAGATTCTAGTGGATCACTTTCCCACTTTTTTAGAAAGGCGTTCCAGGGCAGGAGCCATACCAGCGGAATTAGTCCGGTAGCAACGAAAAATAATTTCCAATCGTATCGCGCGAGCAGAGCTGCGCCTATCGCGTTTATTAATGCGGCGCCAAAACGCACCCCGGTCAGGTAGATGCCCGTAACCGTCCCTCGTTCGCTTTGAGGAAATGAGTTGGCAACTGCTCGCGCGCTGGCGGGGAAGGTGATTGCCTGACCGGCGCCTAGTGCAACTCGCAAACCGATTAGTGAGATCAGACCGCGGGAGAAGCCGATCATCGTCGTAGCAAGCGACCAAAAAATGAATCCATGCGAATAAGCTCGTCGCACCCCGAACCTGTCTACGATCCAGCCTGCCGGTAACTGCATGAACGAATAAATCCAGAAGAAGGCCGAAAGGACGAGACCAATACCTGCTTTGGATAGGTGCAACTCCTTACTCATGAACGGAGCTGCCACGCTGAAGGCGCCACGATGGACATAGCTGATCAACATTGCCGAGAACAAGAGCACCAGCAGCCACCATCGCTGGGGTGAAGCTCGCAAGTCGCGCTCGGGTTCGATGGCTAGGTTGTCCAATTGGGGATCTGTTTTAGGCAGTGCCATGTGAAAGAGTGAATCTGCGGAATCACATAAATTCTTTCCATTCATCGAGGATAGCGGATAACTCCGCCATCTCGTCCGCGCGAACATTCACTAGCGGCGGCCGCACGGGTCCGCCCCTCAAACCGGCCAGATTCATCAACGCTTTCATAGTGGAAACTTCGTAGCCTTTGTGACGCGCGCGTATAGCATAAAGTGGAATCACGCATCGATTCATTAGAGTTGTTAGTTCTTCACTGTGGCCCGCGGCCGCCAGCTCATGCAGCTTCAATGAAAGAAGAGGAGCGACGCCGGAAATGCTCGATGTATACGTGCGAATACCAGTTGCGTAATAAGCTGGGACCATGTCATCCCCGGCGCCGCCGATCCAATGAAGACGGTCACCAACGTGGTTCATGATCGATTGCAGGCGACGAATGTCTCCCTGGCCGTCCTTCCATGCAATCAATGTCTGGATGCTTGTGAGACGTTCGACCATCCTCGGCGAAAAGGTGGCCCAGTCGCGACTGTAGATGAACATTCCCAACGAGGTCGCATTACCGACGCTGGCGTAGTATTCAAACAACCCTTCCTCTTCGGCCTGGGGATAGTAAGGCGGAAAAACCAATATCCCATCTGCCCCAACTCGCTCGAAGTCTGTCGCCATTTCAGATGCCAGGCGCTGATTGAATCCCACACCTGCTATAACTGGGACCGTCCCGCCACTGACGGAGACGGTCATTTCAATAACCTGTCGATGTTCGGCTGGAGTAAGAGAGAAAAGCTCACCCGTGCCGCCAGCGGCAACAATGGCACAAACTGGATGCTTCATAAGGTGCCGGAGATTCTGTCGAAGGCCTTCGAGATCTATTGAAAGATCATCTTTGAAGGGTGTGGTGGGAAAAGCGATGACTCCGGTAAGGCGACTACGCAGTTCAGAAGGGTTCATTTTGGTGATCTTACAGCGGCGGATCGGCCGCTCCGTTTAGTCGGTGATTGGCTCACTCTCTGTGATGCACAGGCTGAGAGCTCAGATTCCAGTTTGCTTTTACCAACTCATCAACGATCGCGCCCAAGTTCTGCTTTTGTCTTTCACTTAGATCGCTCACATACGGAGGTACTTCACCCAAGTTCGCAATTCCTGCCAGCTCTGTAGCCGCGTGTAATACTCTTGCTGGTCCCCACGCATCTCGCAGATCTTCTAAAGGAATGAACTTCGCGCGTAGTTCCTGAGCCGCAGCGAAATCCTTACGAACACAAGCTTCAAACAGCCGCTGGCTCAGGCTTGGCGCAATACAACCTGAACCGGTAGTGAAACCCGGAATGTTCCACTTATGAAGATGGACGATGGCAGGCCGCTCTCCGATTCCGCTTACAATAAAACGAGAGTCGACCCGTGCCAGCAGAGAATCAAGATAAGCGTCGTGCTCCGGATCTTCACGCACAACGGCATATTTAATCCCAATACAAACACCATCGTTAACGAGACGCGCCAGGAACTCCAGACCCGCCTCGCGATCTGCTCCGAGGTTTGTCTCGTCCTTTAGATAAAGAAATAGGCGTGTGTGTGCAGCGTCAGCAAAGCGCCGATAGCCTCGCTCGAGACCAGTTGCATCGCGGGGATCTCCGCAGGGCAACATCATCACGCACTCAAACTCGTAGCGGCGCAGCAATTCCGCTTGATCCATTGCTCGACCATAAGCCGGGCCGGCACTGGGGATGATAGTCATATCCCGAGCGTAACCACTCAGCCACTCAATCAACTGCTCGTATTCGTTCAAAGTGAGGTGATAAAAAAACGCGTTGCCGCCGTAGAGTAGCCGAGTGATCCCTCCCCTGCGAATGTGATTGACGATCAAATTGTTCTGCTCGAAATCTATCGTATGGCGCGCATCTGGTCTGCGTGCCAGCGGAGGCACGGCGAACACACCTTGAAGATCCAGTTTGTTCTCGAACATCAGTGCGATTGAAACTCCCTACCCGTCGAAATCCCTGGACATACGCGGCAGAAGACTGCGAGTTGTGGTTTTTAGGCTTGTTACCGGTAACTTCAGCAATGTAGCACGCACAGCGTCTTTTATAACAGTTAAAAAAACTATGTGGCGGAAAGTGATTGATGAGGGTAAGATTCACGCGACCATTGGATTGAAAACGAAAATGCCAGTAACCCTTGCCGACATTGCGCGCGAATTGGGCGTCTCTAAGATGACGGTTTCGCGAGCGATAAATAACAATCCACTAATCAGTCCTCAGACCAGGAAAAAGGTGCTCGAGGTCGCGCACCGGCTGAACTATCAGCCGAACCAGCATGCGCGCGCGCTGGCAACGAATCGATCGTATTTGATTGGCATTATCGTTCCCGACCTCATGAATCTGTATTTCGCAGAAGTGATTCGCGCGATCGAAACCGTTGCTCGGCCGGCCGGTTTTCAACTCCTCATCTGTGTTACGGATGAAGACACTACCCGCGAGATTGAGGAAGTAGAAGCGCTGCTACACCGCACGGACGGTTTGATCGTTAACTCAGTGTTTCCTCCCACTGAGACCCGATCATACCGAAAGATGTTGGCGAAGGGCGCCAAGATAGTGTTAGTCGACCGTACGCTTGAGAACCTGAAGTGTCCCAGTGTTGCCACCGACAATGTTAAGGTCGGTCAACTGGCGACCGGGCATCTCATTGGGCTCGGCCATAAACGGATCGGTCATTTGCGCGGGGATTCTTCCTCGGTAAGCAGCGAACGTTTTGAAGGCTACAAAGACGCACTCGCGCGCCACAAGCTGCGCTTTAATAAATCGTTGGCAAGAGATTGTGGTCTTCTTGAATCGGAAGGTTACGAGGCCATGCGTAAGTGGCTTGCAGAGGGCGATGTACCCGAAGCTATCTTTGCCGTTAACGATCCTGCAGCCATTGGCGCTATGCGCGCGGTGGAAGAAGCAAAGTTGCGCGTTGGAAAAGATATAGCTTTGGTCGGAGCCGGGAACATTCACTATGGAGAGATGTTGCGAGTTCCGCTGACAACAGTTTCCTGGTCCCGAAGTGAAATGGGCAGCAACGCAGCGCGCCTTCTCATCGAGTTAATAGAATCGAAGAATTCATCAGCGCGAGCGCAACGGGTGGTGCTTGAGCCTGAATTACTTGTTCGAGATTCTTCCGGCGGGCGAGTTGAAAAGCGAGTCTTGAGAATTGCGTCGAACTGAGGCCGTTAACTTTTGGTAACGCTGAACTCCTCTACCTCTTTGTGACCATTGCGACTCTTTTGAGCATAGCCCAGCTCGGCGCCGCCCGAAATGACATGGTCCACTCCGGTTGTAAAGGTCGCTTGTGAAGCGATAAAAAGACACAGCCGTCCTACCTCGTCAATCTGTCCCATACGCCCCAACAGTTGCGCCGACTCACCTTGAGATCGGTACTCATCAGGATCCGCGGCCTGATCGATCGCTTCCTGCCATAACGGCGTGTACACATTT
>JADMIO010819997.1_pt1 | contig 27817 bp, 35 predicted proteins | sample 8958161 | NCBI WGS metagenome assembly JADMIO01 (sample SAMN16585339, study PRJNA669376) | soil metagenome | isolation source: Crop rotation soil | place: USA: Cullars Rotation, Alabama | collected 2011
CTTTCCCGGGCGCGCCGACAGGCGTCGACGGCGCGGCCGACGCCTGGGGCGCCGACCCCGAGCAGCGCATGAAGGTCTCGCCGTCCACGGTGAACTGGTCGCCGTCATGCCGGATGGTCTGGGTGCGGCCCTCGACCGTGATCTGATCGCCGTCGAGCAGGTAGGGCTTCCGGTCGTTCCGCGCGATGACAAAGCCGTCGCTGGTGAATTCGACCGTCTCCCCCGTGCAGGCCGCGTTCTGTCCCCAGCGTCCGACCAGCCAGTTGCTGTTCCACGGCTGCACGATCAGCATGACGATCAAGGGCGCGAGCACCAGCAGGGCCGCCGACGCGATCCCGCCGATCAGGAACCCGTTGCCGCCGCCAGGCAGAGGCGTGCCGGCCAGAGGCGGCGGTGCGCCCGGCAGAGGCGGCGGAGCGCCCGGCAGCGGCGGCGGCGAACCCGGCAAAGGCGCCAATGCGGCCTGTCGCCGCGCCGCGCCGTATTTGACGAAGCAGAAGATCGAAATCGCGAGCCCGACCAGGATGACGATCAGATAGACCCACCAGGGAATGCCGCCCAGGAAGCTGCCGCCCGACGATCCCATCGGCGCGAAACCATTCGTCGCCGGCCCGCTGCTGTACATATCGCTCTCCCCCCGTTCGCCCGCGCGCGGGCGGAAACAGACTGTGGAGAGATCGCCGGCACGTCAAGCAAATCGCGCCGGAAAATGTCCTTTGTTCAGCGCCATAACGGGGAAAGACGCTCCGGGATTGATCAAGATCAGCAATCGGGCATGGCTGCGGCGGATGCGGCGCGGCACCGGCGAAAATGCGTGCGGGCCTCGAGGACCCGCACGCAGTCAGGCAGCTCGCCTGTCGCTCGGCTGGTTTTCGATCTCCGAGATCTGATCGCGAACGTTGAGCTTCAGCTTCTTGAGCCGCGCGAGGAGCAGCCCGTCCGGAACGGGCCTCGCCATCTCGCGATCGATCAGGCTCTCGAGCCGCGCATGTTCGCGGCGCAGGTACTGCAGGAAACGCTCGGACATATAAGTTCTCATGTCATCCGGGCGTCAGGCAGCCTTGCGCTGCTCGCTGGCATCGCGCAGCTGCTTTTGGGGCTCGCCACCTCCGATCTCGATCCGGCGGGGCTTCATCGCCTCCGGAATCTCGCGCTCCAGCCGGATCGCGAGCAGGCCGTTCTCGAAATCCGCCGAGCGGACCTGGATGAAATCGGCCAGCTGGAAGCGCCGCTCGAACGCCCGGGCCGCGATCCCGCGGTGCAGGTAGCGGTCATGCTCGTCCGGCTGCTCGTCCTTGCGGCCGGTGACGATCAGCTGGTTCTGCTGGGCGACGACCTCGATCTCGTCCGGCCGGAAGCCGGCGACGGCCAGAGTGATGACATAGCCCTCGTCCCCGTCCTTCTCGAGATTGAACGGCGGATAGCCGTCGCCGATGTCGACCCTTGCGCTCTCCTCGATCAGGTCGAAGAGCCGGTCGAAGCCGACCGTCGAACGGCGATAGGGGGTGAAGTCAAAGCTGTTTCTCATTTCCAAATCCTCCTTTTGAAGCAATTTGGGCGTGAGTTGCGCCGGAAGAGAGCCGGCGCCCTCGTGTCCCAGCCGGGCCCGAGAGGCACCCGGCGCCGCTCAGTTAGGAACGGCTTTTTTGCTGTTCAAGAGGGTGGCCTGCTGACCGCTGAATGGCGCTGTTCAGGGCGCTGCGCTCCGTTCGCAGGGCGATCCTCGCGAGCATGGCCCGCGTGACCTCCGGTTCCATCGCCGGCCGGAGCTCATTCTCCGGAGAATGTCGCGGCTCGGGTGTTGACCTCGACACAATAGCCTCCTTCCAAATGTTTCGAGCGTCACCGCCTTCAATGACGGGAAACTGGATTTTGGTTCGACCTTGGGCGTCGTCAAGATCCTCGGCTGCGGCTCGGATGCTGCCGCTTGCGGCCGGGCTGCGGATGGTTACCTGTACCTGACCCCACCCGACACGATGTCGCTGCGTGGGTCGTAGCTGCACCAGGCCCAGCCCCAGTCGAAGTGCTCCTCCGCCCTGAATGTTCGGCCCAATTGCCGGCCAAGCGCGGCGCGCATGAAGGCGACCTCTGCATCGATGCCCCCGCTTTCTCCCGTCCCGAGCTCGACGCTCCAGCTCGCCATGTCGAGGCCGCCGTCGCGGAAGCAGAGATTGAGCCGGCAAGGCTTGCCGCCGAAGCCGAAGCCGGCCGTGTAGAGCCAGACATAGCCGGTGAAGGAATCCTGCTCGCGCCTGACGAACGGCGCGAGCGTAGCGGCCGCGTTCGCCTTCCGGCTCCGCGGCGCAAGCCGGGTCAGACCTTGGAGGTTAATAGCGCCAGTGAGGCGATCGAGCGTTAACTCAGGTGCCATCGCGCAGGTGTCCCTGATGCTTCAGCTGATCCTCCTTCAACACTTATCGAGTGGCCTTGGTAAAGCGCGGCCCAAGTCTGGCTTTCCACCCTCCGACACACCATCTCAGGGCAATGTCCGAACCGCTCGACGCCCCTGGCCTGCACGCACTCTACCTTAAGCTCGTCGCGGGTCGGCGCGCATGGCTCAGCTATCATTTCACTCCTTATCCCACGGCGTTCGGCGCAAGATTGCTCGCCGCGCTAGCGGCATGTGATGCGCGTGAGCCGGGATTGGGTTGCCGGTTCGTCGAAGAGCTTGCTGCGATCAAATATGTTCCGGCCCGACAGGATGAGGCGGGATGGAAGGCGGGATTCGAGCAACTGGTTCAAAAATTCGCGGAGATTCTGGTCGGGCGCATCTTGTGCGAAATTTCGTGGCCTGAGGGAACGCGCATCCTGTGCGAGCCGCCGAATCCGACGACGGGCAAACGCCCCGAGTTCGCCGTTATCCTGACCGACAAGACCTGGCTGTTCGAGGTCAAGTGCCCGGCTTTCATCAAGCATCAGGATGCGCGCAGGGAAAATCCCGCACAATTGCCGGTTCGGTCCTTTTTGCGGGACATGCCGATGCTCGCGGGGGTGGACGTCACGCTCCCGCGCGACAATGTGCTGAAGGATTTTCTGACGAGTGCAGAGCAGAAGTTTTCGGGATTTAGCGACCGGCCCTCCACCGGCATCCTTGTGGTTGTCTGGGGCACACACATGTACGAGGCGATCTCGGTCCTCGCCCACGACGAGGTCGGCCTGCTCACGGAAAAGTCGTGGCTGCGGGAAAACGACACCCGGGTTCCGTTCTCCGCTGTCGACGGGGTGATCCTAGTAAACCGACAGCACGAACTGACCGCGGGTTCTAGGGAAGAATTTGATTGCTGCACTGCCGACCCTTTCACGCTTGGTGGTGAGACGGACTTGCCAAGCGTCTGGTGTCCGAATGTCGGTGCGGGAGAATTGGATCCGATTCTGGCAAGAGCGTTCGACGCCTGGCCGGTCGACGCGGCCGCCATTGCGAGCGACTATGCAAAGATGGACTATGTGATGTGGTTCAATCCCACCGATCACGGTGCGCATCTGCGTTGGCTGCGCCGCTACCGTCACAAGAAAGCACTCAAGGGAAGCGTCTCCGCGCTTGCCGTAGAGCGCGCGACGAAGGCGGCGCAAGGCGGGGCTGGGCTCGCCTTCTGAGCAGTTCTTCGTTCGGTCCGGCTGGCGCTTTCGCCTAGCGCGTGCCCGCCGCCGGCACTGCCAAACTGCCGCCCTGCGCGTTCAGGTAGAGCATGAGGTCGGCGCGGTCCTGCGGGTCGCTGACGCCGGCGAAGCCCATCCGCGTGCCCGGCGCGAAGAAGCGCGGGCCATGCAGGAAGCTGCTGGCATTCTGCCAGTCCCAGCTGCCGCCTTTGTCGCGAAGCGCCTGGGAATAAGCGAAGCCGGGCCGCGCCGCGATCCCGCTCCCCATCACGCCAAAGAGGTTCGGGCCGATCGAGGCCGGGCCGCCGGGCGCAATCGTGTGGCAGGGCGCGCAGCGCTGGAAGACAGCCTCGCCGCGCGCCAGATCCGCCCGCGCCAGATAGACGCTCAAGGGCTGCGGGTCCGCCGCCGGCGCCTCGACCGTGTCGGCGGCGCCCTCGCCTCCCGGCTTTGTCCAGTGAATCACAAGGACGACCGTCAACGCGATCGCCAGCAGCAGGATGACCGCCACCATGCGCCCCTTGACGGGCGACGGCGGCGTTCCCCCGGCCATAAGGTCCTAGACCTCTTCCTCGTCGCCGCCCGCGCCGGGGACGCCGATGTCGTCGTCGCCGCCCAGATCGACCTCGTCGTCCGGATTTTCCTCGGCGTCCTCGTCGACGTCGATCGCCAGCTCGTCGGCGGCCAGATCGGCATCTTCCTTCTCGGCCTCGACCTCGGGCTTGGCCGCCTCGAAGGGCAAGGGCTGCTTGGACTTCAGCACCGGCTCAGCCTGCCAGGCGACCCCGCAATTGATGCAGTGGATCGGATCGTCCTTGCCGAGATCGTAGAAGCGGGTCGCGCATTTGGGGCAGGTCCGCTTGGTGCCCCATTCCGGTTTCACCATGGGTGAAGGCTCTCCAACAGAAAATGAAAAAAGCGGGCGCCGTCCTGACGGATGGTGCCGGTCGGCGCGCGCCTTGCCACATGGGGTTCGCGCTGTCAAAGCCAAGCCCCATGCCCGTTTTTCGACTCCCCGCCCGCGGATGATCATCGCCGTCGACGGACCCGCCGCCAGCGGCAAGGGCACGATCGCCCGGGCGCTCGCCGCGCATTTCGGCCTGCCCCATATGGACACCGGCCTGCTCTACCGCGCGACCGCCCTGAACCTCCTCGAAATGGGCGGCGATCCGGACAGCGAGTTCGCCGCCGCCCGCGCCGCGGACCTCTCGCAGATCCGCTTCGATGATCCGGAGCTGAAGAGCGAGACGGTGGGCGGGATCGCCTCGCGCATCTCCATCTATCCGCTTGTCCGCGAGGCGCTGCTCGAGCGGCAGAAGCGCTTCGCCGCACAGGACGGCGGCGCCGTGCTCGACGGCCGCGACATCGGCACGGTGATCGCACCGGCGGCGGGGGTGAAGCTCTTCGTCACCGCCCGCCCCGAAATCCGCGCCCAGCGCCGCTATGCCGAGCTCAAGGCCCGCGGCCTCGACGTCCATTTCCCCGACGTCCTCGCCGATATCCGCGCCCGCGATGAGCGCGACACCGCCCGCGACGCCGCGCCTCTGGCGATGGCGCAGGATGCGGTGCTGCTCGACACCAGCGACCTGGCGGTGGACGCGGCCATCGCCGCGGCCATCGCCGCAGCGGAAGCGAAGGCGCACTAAAGCGCCGCCACGGAAGCGAAGGCGCACTAGAGCGCCGCCGCGGAAGCGAAGGCGCACTAACGCGCCGCCGCGACGCGGCGCTGCCCCGGCGCGGGCGCGCCGCTGCGCCGCTCTTATTGAGCGCTTAAGATTTGCGCCCCGATTATGGTCCGGGAAAGCAACCCGATCGGGAGGTGGAACGTGCGGACCGGCCGTCTTGCCCTGGCCCTGCTTCTCGGCGCCATTGCCGTCGCCGGCGATGCGCGCACCGGCTCCCGCGCCGATCGCCTGACCGATGCGATGCGCTCCCTCTATGCGGAGATGTTCGGCGATCAGGTGCCGACCCAGACGGCGAGGGCGCTGCAGCGTCAGGCGCGCGAGGCCGTGGCCAGTGCCGACATGGACGGCGGGGGGCTGTCGCAACGCGACATCGACCTCGCCCGCGACATGGCCGATGCAGGCGAGCGGGCCGACCGGATCCGCCAGTATTTCGGCAGCGACCTCGATCAGGACGGGGTGCTGACGCTCGACGAGTATAAGGCCATCCTGCGCCGCGGCGATGTCCAGGCTTTCAATTATCGTTATGAAGCGGCGCGGGAGGCTGGCCAGCCGCCGCCGGACTCGGTCATGGAGGACCGGACCCGCGACCAGGGCGAGATCATCGGGATCTTCCGCCAGATCGACGGCGATCATGACGGGCGTCTGACCCTCGCGGAGGTGTTCGCCTTCAACTTCAATCAGCACGCCGCCGCCTACTGGCCCGCGGCACGCCATGTCGAAGCGGCGAAATATCTCGTCCTCGACAGCAACGGCGACGGCAACGTCACCATGGCGGAAGTCGACGCGACCAGCGCAGCCTTTCTCGCCGAGCAACGTCTCGCCGGGGTCGGCCCCCGCGCCGAAGCGCCGGCGAATGAAGGCGGCGACCGCGATGACGACGTCCAGCCCCGGCTCGTGGACGCGGTGCAATGCCCGGTGCCGCGGCCGTCGGCGGACGCCCGGATCGTCCGGCTCGGGACCCGGGAGGGCGCGCAGCTTTCCGGCATCGCCGTCGGGGTCCAGGACCGGCCGACCTATGTGGTCAGCGTCGAGATCGAACCGGGGGTCGAACCGCTCTACCTCATCGCCACCAGCAACACCGCGACGATCTGGCGGCTGACCGGTGCCACGCAGCGCGTGCAGGCCTTTGTCGGCAGCAGCCAGGAGCGGGATGCCCGCGCGATGTGGCCGGCGGTCGGGGTCACCGGGCTGCCGCGGGCCCGTTTCCACACCGCGCCCTATGCCTGTTTCGGGGCCTTCGACGAGCGCAACATGCAGTCGCCGCCGGCGGCCTCCGAGGCGGGGCAGTTGCTGCAGCGGCGGCTCGACCGGACGATCGACGTCGCCTTCGGCGCCTATCAGCCGCAAGGCGTCAGGATTCCGTCAGCACAGCCGTTTCGGATCCCGGTCGAGGTGCCGGACCTGTTCGCCCATTTGCGCAGCGAGCCGGCGGCGCGGCAATGGCGGGAGTTTCTGGAGTATTTCCGCGGCGGCATCGCCGGCCTGACCGCCAGGCAGATCGTGTCCCGCGCCGTTCCCGAACCCTTCGAAGTCTATTCCTATCAGGCGGGCCTGGCCCAGTTGCTGGAAAGCGGTGCGCTGGCGGTGGTGCCCGGCACGTCGGATTTCGAGATCGTCCGGCCGATGCGTTTCCCCGCCGGCCTGTATGGCGGCTTCCTGGAAACCTTCTGGATCGCGGACGCCGCGCCCCGCCCGCGCGGCAATCCGGGCCATTCGCGCGTCATGTCGCTCCGCGATCGCCGGATCTGCCTGATCGGCTGCCGCTGAACGCTCGGCCCGCCCCCGCTAGCGCCGCCGCGGCGTCGGCGCGGTCGCCACCCGCACCCTCGCCGGCGGCGTTCCGCCCGGCCCCGGCGTCCAGCTGATCAGCACGCGGCGGCTGCGGCGGACGGCCTCGCTGATGCGGCCGGGTTCCTCCTCCGTCACCGCAAGCAACAGCCGTCCCCGCGTCTCCGAGATGATCCGGTAGTCGGCCACGTCGCCGACCCGGAAGACGCGATATCCCTCGGCCGACGACAGCTGGAAGGAAAGGAAGAGGTAGACGCCGTTCATGGCGGTATCGCCGACGGTGCTGAACAGAGCGGGCGAGAGGTCGCCCTGGTGGGTCAGCACATTCACCTGCCCGACCGAGGCCGCATATTGCAGGTTCGGGTCGTCGTCGGGCGCTGTCGTCACCGGCGCGCCCCTGCCGATCGGCTGCGCCGCAGCCGGCGCCGCCACGACCAGGAACGAGCCAAGCAGCAGCCCCGCTTTTGCATATCCTCTCATCTTCGCCCCCTTCCGATCGGGTCGGCCGCCGGCGCGATCGTCACCGTCGCCGGGGCGGCATTCTGTGGCCCCGGCGTCCAGCTGATCGCGAGCCGGCGCGTACGCTCGCCGATCTCGCCATTGGCATTCATGACGCTTTCGTTGACCTCCAGCAGCAGCCGGCCCGGCGTCTCCGCGACGATCGTATAGGCCAGGAAATCCCCGATCTCGAAAATCTGCCAGCCATTTTCCGGCGGCGGCACGAAGAAGGCGAGATAGGTGTGGAGCCCGTTCATGGCCGGATCGCCGGCCGCCGCGCCGAACATTTTGGCGCTGAGCTCGCCCTGATGCGCGAGCCGGTCGACCCCGACCACCATCGCCGCGTCCTGCAGCATGTCGTCCCGATCCGGCTGCCGCGTCACCGGTCCATGCTCGGCGACCGGCGGCTGCGCGCGTGCGGTCCCCGCGGCGAGCAGCAGGGCCAGGGCGAGCGCCGGTTTCCAGACTCGTCTCATCGTCCCTCCCTCAGGCCGGCGGCGTCTGCTGCTTTTTCTGCGCGATCCACAGGCCGATCGCGCAGCCGATCCACAGCCCGATCGCCACCGCCACATTGCCCGACACGAGCATCGCGACGCCGCCCGCGGCAATCGCGCCAACCACCGGCATCAGCATCTGCTGCATCTCGCCCCCCTTGTTCCGCCCAATCTTCGAACCTTAGCTGTGGCCCGCCTCCCAGCGGGGAAGCCGCCAGAACTTGCCCTTGTCGTCCGCCTCGATCCGCTCGAGCCAGAGGCCGACCAGCCCGGCGAGGATCAGGGCGGCGATCGCGGCGAGCAAAGCGATGCCGAGCAGCGCCGGCCAGCCGAGCCCCGGATACCAGTCCCGGCCGGCGACGATCGCGCCGATGAAGACGGCGCTGATGATCGCCCCCTTCACCGCACCCCAGGCCGCCTTGAGCACGAACCGGTCCCGTTGCTCGATCGCGGTTTCGAGCTGCGCGTGATAGCGGGACAGCTGCCGTTCCAGCTCTTCGACCCTTTGCTCAACGTTCATCTCTTGCCTCCTGCGGCGGCTGGCGTCCTGCCTTGCCTGTAGCAAATTCGAAGCGCCTTGCCCCGCTTTCTCTTCGCCCCTCCCCCCTTGCGGGTCACCGCAGCTTGGCTTCTCTTGCGGAACCTGCCATTCTGCCTGCGGAACAACACTGGAGACACTGATGCGGAAATCCATACTTGCGGCAATTGCCGCCGTTTCGATGCTCGGGGCGAGCGGCAGCGCTGCCGTCGCCCAGTCCGCCGCGCCGCTGAGCCTCGCGTCGCAGGCGCAGACCGTTGCGGGCACGAACGACACCAGCGACCTGCGCGGCGGCTTCATCCTGCCGACCCTCGCCATCCTGGCGATCATCGGCGCGATCATCCTGCTCAGCGACAGCAACGGCCCGTCCAGCCCCTGAGCGGGACATTTCTTGCCCTCAGAACCCGCGCATGATCACAGCCCCCGGACGGCTGGCGTGCGCGGCGTTCTGAGCAATTCGCTCATCGCCCACACGCAGGCATCCGCCCGGTCCGGCGAGCGCCCCGGCCCCTCATAGGCCCCGCCAAGCACCAGCCCCGCCAGCTCGTCCTCCAGCTCCGGAAAGCGCCCGGCGAAATAGGCGGCCCCCGCCTCGAAGCGCGCCGCCACCGGCTCCGCCCGCGCAACCTTGCCCCGGCTCGCGCTGACCAGCTTCACCGGCAGCCCGGCCTCGACCGCGCGCAGCACGCTCGCCACCATGTCGCCGCCCTGGTTCTTCTCCGCCACCACCCGGTCCGCGCCCCACAGCTCGGCCGCCCGCACCACCGCCCGCGCCCAGCCCTCGGGCGAGAGCCCGGCGACGCTCGCATCCGCGAGCACGTACAGGTTCAGCGCCGCATCCTGCCCGCACACCACGATCCCGCAGGCATCCCCCTCCGCCGACACCGGCGGATCCACCCCCACGACGATCCTCCTGAAGAACTCCCCTCCCTGGCAGGGAGGGGCTGGGGGTGGGTAGCGCCGGCAGGCGCTCTCATCCGGATCGTCAGGAAGGCTCGCCGTGCTCGCACCCACCCCTGACCCCTCCCTTGCCGGGAGGGGAATAGGCTGGACCCGGCACGCCTCGATCAGCGCCCTTGGAAACAGCGCCCCCGCCGGGTCCTCGAACAAGATCCCGTCCAGCTCCTGCCGCCCGAGCCGCGTCCCGCCATAGGCCTCCTCCAGCCAGGCCCGCACCCCCTCGGCCAGATGCGCATTCTCCGCCGTCCGCCCGCTTGTCTCCATCGTCCCGGCCTGCCCCCGCACCCGCCGCAGGATCGCCACATTGCGCGGCGTCGTCGTCACCAAAACCCGCGTCCGTTCCCCGAGCCGCAGCCCCATCATCAGATTGTCCCAGGCCGCGTCCGCCTGCCGCCACTTGGCCAGCTCGTCGCACCAGGCGAAATGATGCTCGGGCCCGCGCAAACTCTCCGGCGCCCCCGCCGAATAGACGAACGCCTCCGCCCCGGACGCGAACGTCACCACGCCCCTGGTCGGCCACCACACCATGTCCTCGTCCGCATGCGCCACCGCGAGTAGCCCCGACGGCCCCTCGACCATCACCTTCGCCGCCTCGTCCCGGCTCGCCGCGACCAAAGCGATCCGGCAGCCGGGATGCGCCCGCGCGCGCGCCGACACCCACTCCGCCCCGGCCCGCGTCTTCCCGAACCCCCGCCCCGCCATCAGCAGCCAGGTCCGCCACGCGCCCCGGGGCTCCCCCTGCCCCCCATGCGTCTGCCATTGGAAAAACAGCGCCCCGAGACTCCGCCACAGCGGCTCCCCCACCCTTTTCTCCAGCCACGCCCACCCGTCTCCCGGCCCCGCATCGGAGACGCGCAGCATCCGCGCGAGCAACGCCCGCAACGGGCGCCTGTCCTGAAAGGTCATGGCTAGTCCTGAAGAAGGGATTGGTTCGCGCAGAGACGCAGAGGCGCAGAGAAGCCCCGCCCTTCATCCGCGCAGCGGCATATCTCAAACGGGATGAACCGGGACGCCGGCTTCGCCGGAAAAGCAGGGCATCAACGCCGCTTCGATCTCTCCGCGCCTCTGCGTCTCTGCGCGAACAAAATGCGGCGGTGGAGGTCCGCGAAAGCGCCGGTCAGCCAGCTTCAGGCTCTGGATCATCGGGCACACGATAGCCCATCGCCCGCACCCGCTTCTCGAACGCCGCCAGCGCCTTCGCCACCGCGACGCGCACCTCCTCATAGGTCGCCACGCGCGGCCTCTTCCCCTGCTTGCGCGCCTCGCCGGCGCCCGCGCGCCGGCCGCCCAGATAGCGCCCATGCTCGCGCAGCAGCGCCAGCGCATGCGCCGGGTCCAGCTTCTGCAGTTCCGGCACGTCCCGGTCCCCCTCGATCCCGATCGGCCCCGCCTCGTCCGCCGCGATCTTCGTCTCCAGCTGCTGCGCCAGCACCCGCGCAAAGCCCTGCTCCAGCGCCCGGTCATAGGCCTCGGCGAAGACCGGATCCTTCATCCGGTGCTTCAGCACCGTCTTGTAATTGAACCCCGCCTGCCGCGCCGACCAGGAGAGGTTCGCCGTCGCCGCAAACCATTCGAGAAAATCCTGCTTCGCCGCGCCGCCGAAGAGTTTCCGGCGGCTCTGCGTCAGCTGAAGCTTCCGGTGCTTGTTAGGCTGGATACGCCCGCCATCGCTCCTCCCCGGAACGGGGAGGGGGACCGCGCCTTGCGCGGTGGAGGGGGCCCCGCCCTCCCCCTTTGGTCCTGAGCCTGTCGAAGGGCACTCTTTCTTCCTGGTCATCTCAATCTCCCGAAGACAAAGAAAAGGCCGCAACGGCAGATCGCCGCGCGGCCACATGAGTCATCCCGGACTTGGATCCGGGACCCACCTTTCTACCCTGAAACTACCCCCCTCAACTGCGACTCACGCAATTTCGGAGCTTGTCAGGCTTGTACCATATCAGCGCGACGCTGTCAACTGATTAACCTATATGGTTCTATAACGCTAGCCGAGCGCCGAACGAAACCGCTTGCGAATTGCCGCCGACAGTCGCGCACGATCGCCCGTGGCGATCCGGCTGGCGTCCATCTGCGAGACAAGCTGGTGTCGGAATTCGGTCCACGTCACCTTCTCACGTCCGAGCTCGCAGAGCAGCGCAACGGCGGCCCACTCGTTGAGGAGCGGCAGCGCCGGCCCGAGCTCCGCGTGATCGACCAGCGCACGCAACAGATCGCGCCAGCCCGTCTCCCCGGTCAGCGCGTAACCGTAGATCGACGGTGTCGCGAGCACGGTATCCACCGTATCCTCCGGCCGGTCCACCGCGCAGCGGCGCATGAGATCCAGCATGGCCTCGCGGTCCCGCGCAAACGCGGCCCGGTCCCATTCGTCCATGAGGCCGAGGGTAAACAAGCGTTCGTTCACCGTCATGCCGGCCAGCCCGGGCGACGACGGACGCACCCGCAAATAGGCTTCCTGCTCCGCCCGCTCCGCCTCAGTGTAGAAATGATCGGGCACGCCCTCAACCGGCACATAGGCCCCGTAGCCGAGCCGCTCGTAACTGGCCTGCATCGCCTGGTTGAAGGAGGCGGCCCGCAGCGAGAAGAGCAGCAGGGCCTTGGGGTTCAGGGCCGCCCGCTGGCGATCGGCATGGGCGCCCACGGGCCCAAATGCACCCGTCGCTTCCTCTTCATCATACCAATATTCGTGCAGCAGATCGGGCATTCTGTTCCTTCCCGTTATCCGGACTTGCCTCCCCTGACTCAGGTCATGGATCCGGAATCCACCTTCTCCGCGCCTCCCTCCTGCTCTGCGCCTCCGCGTGAAACCAGAATCGGATCGTGGCGGCGCAAAGGGCGGGGAAATTAGTAAACTGTCGCCGTAACCCGCTATCTGGCACAGATATCGGCCGTTCAAACCCGAACTCATGGCAGCCGACCCGCGAAATTGAATCCAGTCAGTTCAATAAGCTCAAAAAAGGAAATATTAGCAACTCTAAGCGAGCCTGGGGGAGGCGTCGATGGCCACGGCCTTACAGATCATTCCGGTCATAGCGCTGATAGTCACCAGTTGCGGCTTTCTGCTTGCCCTAATCCTTGCTGTGCGAAATCGAACCATTGTCCGCCCCCGCTTTGCGTTCTCCTTCCGGGCGTTTGAGCGGGCCTACCCTAAGCTGCCTCGTCGTTTCCGTAAAAAGCGGCCCGAAGCGCTTTTCATATCCCGGCCCAAAGGAACATTTGAGTCCGACCTCCAAGTCCCGATTGGGATCCACACCACGTCGAACAGGCGTATCGAAGGTATAGCCTTAGACCTGACCTATCCTGTTGAGTTTTTCCTTTCGAACCAAGAACTGATGAAAAGAACTGAGAAGGTCATCGAGAGATTTGGCGAGGGAGCCAATCTAGACCGTGAAGGTGCCGAGAAATTCCTGAAAACACGGGACGCGACGATCCTCGGACCATCGGTGCGGGTCCGTTACGATATAGGGACACTCCGGCCAGGAGAAGGCTTCGGATTCTTTGAGCCGTTCCTCTTACCGCCTCGCGAAAAGGCATTCCCAGTGGGGTTCTATGGCGGGACGGCCTTTGCAAATGTGCTCGACCGCATGGGTTCGGCTGACATCTTACGCGCGGCTTTTCACCTGTCAGCGTCGGTCCTGACCGACTTGGCCCCGCGCCAAGACTGGGGGATCGACATAGTCCTGTGCACCGACGGCCGGGACGATGAGGCTATGGACGCGGAGCGAGCTTATGTAAATGCCTACTGGTTCGGTGCCCAACCGAAGGGGCGCATCTTCCGGCAAAAGTGGTTCAATCTTCTTCGGCTAAAACAGCCACTCATCAGGGAGGTGCCGGTCGACCTAATCAAGCTGGAACGCAGCGTGAGGGTGAGCGAAGAAAAGGATGGTGTGATCACCGTGGCGACATCACCCAATCCGCTAGAGTCCCAATACGGCGTCGCCTCTCTTTACTTGCCCGGTTACGACCCCAGAAAACTGTCCGACGCGGTGACCACTGTTGAGCAGGGCCTTCTCAGCATCGGCTACGTACCAGCAACTTGGGTAGAAAAGGCGTTGGGGAAATCCAACGCGGAAGAAGACCATGCTTAACGAACAGCTGGCCTGCCCTCACCAGGCATCGCGTCACCTCCGCTTCACGCTCCACAACCAGCCTGAACTACAGGCAGGGGTTAAGGGCTCGGGTGGGGAGCGTGCAATGGAGGACATTACGCGCCGGTTATCTTTTTCCTGACGGGACGATGGTCAGCCCGGATCACCGGGAGTAGAATTTCATCGAGTTTGGCGATTGCCGCCTCGACCTTTGTTGACACCGGATCGTCCGCGGACCGGCCCCACATTTCGGTACGCAGGTCCTTCGAGAATTCTCGATCCGTGCCGGAATCGTCCGCGTAGGAATCGCAAGCTATTTCTACGGTCACGTATGCTTCCCAGAAGGCCTGCAACTGCGCCTCGGCTTCCTCGCCGAACAACGCACGAGCCCTCGGCATCAGCTCGAAAATCTGCCCCCATATGTTGTTATTGTCCCTCAGCCGCTGGAGCATCGCCTGGGCGATCTTAAGACGACGCTGATCCTTCGGGTCTTCATGTTCCCATCCGTTCCATGATTCCACCAGCGTCTTTTCAGCGCGGGCCAGCTCATGGCCGAGGATACCGGGGCTACGTGCGCCGGTAAGGGTCCGTTTGAATTTGTAGGCGAAAGACAGGATTTCCTCGGCGGCCTCGATGCGCCGGTCCTCCTGCTTCTGTCGTCTATACGTTGAAAATGCCCGGTTGGCGGTGAAGATCACGACTGCAACTCCGGCCCAAGCTGCCCACCCGGACATCATCGCGCCGGTCGCGGACCAGCATTGGGGCGTATTGCAGATGGAGCTTAGGAACGACATCGCGCCCTAAATGGCCGTTGCGAGCCGCTCCCGCAAGGCGACGTCCGTCGCCTCTGCGACCATAGGCTAGTCGCGGTCGAACGACGCTAGGTCCCACATCAGCGCGAACTTCACGGCGTCCTCGCTGTTGGCGAAATATAGGCGGTAGCCATCGTCCTCAAATTCCTTCCGTGGGGAGCGGTACAGATTCTTCTTGTTCCAAGCTCGCACCTCCGGTTGCTCCAGAATGTCGGCCCGATCATCTGGCAAAGGGAGACTGGACAAAGGCTCATCGGGTGGCACGGCTCAATTATCCTTCCTCGCCGGGATCGGCGGCAGACGCGGAAATTCGGGATCGCCTCGCTTGGCCCTCAGTAGCCGACAGCGACCCACATAGAACTCCCGGATACACCGGGAGAGGCCATAGAACACCGCCGCCAGCGACGAGCAGACCATTGCAGGGCCAATAAATGGAATGAGAGATTCCGGCATAGAACACCATCCTGCGAAGCGCAGCCATCAAGTTCAAAAAATAGACCCAATCGCAATCGGATCAGACTTTTTGAGCTCTCTGGTGCCTCCTTCCCTAGCGGTGTTCTCCGTAGGTAAATTCCCTATCATCGATTCGGGGAGCCGCAAAGCGAAACTCCCAAAACCGTCCACAGAAACTCGCGTAGGGCCGACATGGAAACGGCGCTAACTTGAGCGCCGTTCCTGTTTGCGGGTGCTGTTGAGGGTTACGGTGACATTGGCTTTGAGCACAAGCGCCCCCTTCGCCTTGAGCTTATCGCCGGGTACACGGCAAGCCAAGGCGACGCCTTGCTCTCGATCCCATCTCCCTCTATATGCGCGCCCGTCCGACGGGCGGCGGCCCGGAGGAAGCCTGGATGAACGGCGCGCGTGCTAGGAGGGTGAAGCCCTTCTCGGGCATCGCCCTTTTCGTTTCTGCGGGCTCCCTCCCCCGCCACCCGAAAGACGCCGCAACGGGATGAGCCCGCGGCGGCATGCTGGTGAACAGACCGGGGGAGCCAACCCCCAGGCCGGCAAAAACATAGAAGTCAGGAACACCAACTCATGGCCACTACGGCACATCCCACGCGCGACGATTTCGCCGCGATGCTCAACGACAGCCTCGGCGGCGAGAACGAATCCTTCGAAGGCCGCGTCGTCACCGGCACCGTCACCGCGATCGAGAACGACCTCGCGGTCATCGACGTCGGCCTGAAATCCGAAGGCCGCGTGCCGCTGCGCGAATTCGCCGCGCCGGGCCAGAAGGCCGAGATCGCGGTCGGCGACGAGGTCGAGGTCTATGTCGACCGCATCGAGAATATCAACGGCGAGGCGATGCTGTCGCGCGACCGCGCCCGCCGCGAGGCCGCCTGGGACAAGCTCGAGAGCGAGCACACCGCCGGCAACCGCGTCGAGGGCGTGATCTTCGGCCGCGTCAAGGGCGGCTTCACCGTCGACCTGGGCGGCGCCGTCGCCTTCCTGCCGGGCTCGCAGGTCGACATCCGCCCGGTCCGCGACGTCGGCCCGCTGATGGACCTGCCGCAGCCCTTCCAGATCCTGAAGATGGACCGCCGCCGCGGCAATATCGTCGTCTCGCGCCGCGCCATCCTCGAAGAGACCCGCGCCGAGCAGCGCTCGGGCCTGATCATGAGCCTTGCCGAGGGCCAGATCCTCGACGGCGTGGTCAAGAACATCACCGATTACGGCGCCTTCGTCGATCTCGGCGGGATCGACGGCCTGCTCCACGTCACCGACATCAGCTACAAGCGCGTCGGCCACCCCTCGGAGGTGATCAACATCGGCGACACGGTGAAGGTGCAGATCATCCGCATCAACCGCGACACCCAGCGCATCAGCCTCGGCATGAAGCAGCTGGAGAGCGATCCCTGGGAGGGCGCCGGCGCCAAATATCCGGTCGGCGGCGTGTTCAAGGGCCGCGTGACCAACATCACCGAATATGGCGCCTTCGTCGAGCTCGAGCCGGGCATCGAGGGCCTGGTCCACGTCTCCGAGATGAGCTGGACCAAGAAGAACGTGCACCCGGGCAAGATCGTCTCGACCTCGCAGGAGGTCGATGTCGCGGTCATCGAGGTGGACGAGGAGAAGCGCCGGATCTCGCTCGGCCTCAAGCAGGCCCAGGCCAATCCCTGGTCGGACTTCGCCGAGAAGCACCCGGTCGGCACCGAGGTCGAGGGCGAGGTCAAGAACGCCACCGAGTTCGGCCTGTTCATCGGCCTGGACGGCGACGTCGACGGCATGGTCCACATGTCGGACATCGCCTGGGGCGTGACCGGCGAGGAGGCCTTGAACCTGCACCGCAAGGGCGAGATGGTGAAGGCCGTGGTGCTCGACGTCGATGTCGAGAAGGAGCGGATCTCGCTCGGCATGAAGCAGCTCGAGCGCGGCGGCGTCGCCAAGGGCGGTGCTGCGGGCGCGGGCGCGGGCGTCAACAAGAACGAGACCGTCACCGTCACCGTGCTCGAGGTCCGCGATGGCGGGCTGGAGGTTCAGGTGGGTGACGACGGGGCCACGGGCTTCATCAAGCGCACCGATCTTGGCCGCGACCGTGACGAGCAGCGCCCCGAGCGCTTCCAGGTCGGCCAGAAGTTCGACGCGATGGTCACCGGGTTCGACCGTTCGAAGAAGCCGAACTTCTCGATCAAGGCGCTGCAGATCGCCGAGGAGAAGCAGGCCGTGGCCCAGTACGGTTCCTCCGATTCGGGGGCATCTTTGGGCGACATCCTCGGCGAGGCCCTGAAGCAAAAGAAATCCTGACCTTCCGTTACGGCGGGCGTCCTCCGCGGGCGCCCGCCACGGTTTTTACGGTAACCATCTTCTAACCTTGTCGAATTGCTTGGATTTTTCCCCCTCACGCGGGTTGATTTTTATCAATATCGGTGCAAGGGTCGGGGGATCGCAGGTGGGGGCCGCGACATGGACCGGGACTTCCGGTGACTATTGCTGTGTAGGAGGGGGACGCCCGTGATCCGATCCGAACTGGTCCAGAAACTCTGCGACGACCATCCGGACCTGACCCTGAAGGAAGTCGAGCGCGTGGTCTCGGCCTTCTTCGATTCGATCATCGAGCAGCTCCAGAATGGCGGCCGCGTCGAGTTGCGCGGCTTCGGTGCCTTCTCCACCCGCGGCCGCGACGCCCGCAAGGGCCGCAACCCGCGCACCGGCGAGCCGGTCGATGTCTCCGCCAAGGCCGTGCCCTATTTCAAGCCCGGCAAGGAAATGCGCGAGCGCTTAAACGTCTGAGCGGGAGCTGGTGCGCGGTAAGGCGCGGAGCGGAGCGAGGCGGCTTCCTGCAAGACTCAGCGAACGCTGGCCGGCCTCAACGAAGTTGTGGACCGACGTCACGCGATTCACTCGCGTGACGGCTCGACGTTGCTATAGATGCCCTGTGCGGACGTGGCGGAACCGGTAGACGCTGGAGACTTAAAATCTTCTGCCCCTCGGGGCGTGCCGGTTCGAGTCCGGCCGTCCGCACCAGCTCAGACGTCCGCCTTCTCCGCGGTCCATTCGCAACGGGAGAGGCTGATCGGGTCGAGGAACATCCCGCCCATCTTGCTGCCGATCTGCCAGCGCACCTGCGCCTGCACCGGGCCGATACCCGGCACGTCGAGCGATACGTAGGAACCGATCAGCACCGGCGTCTGGCACTCGGCCATGAACCCGCACGAGGAGAGATTCTCGATCCTGACCTCGACCGCATAGACCTGGTCGGGATTGAGGTTCGCCGCTTCGCCTTCGAGCATGACTCGTTCGGCACGGCGGGTCTGAAAGCCGTGGGCTTCCTCCGGATAAGCAGACGGGCTGGTCATAAGGATCACCCTTGCCACGGAGAGATGAAAGAGCCGTAAAATCGCTGATTTAAATTAATGCCGGTGCTGCAATTCCCGCAGTGCCCGCCGGGGTCCGCACTCGGTACCGGCAATGGCCGGGATCGTCCGGAGAAGACCCGCCGGCAAGAAGGGCGGTGCAGGCCGGGCTGATTGCCCGGACCGGCCGTCCGACGTCGCCGGCGGGCCTTATCCGGACGACCGCGAGGCGGCGGGCGGCTTTTGGGCCGGGGCTCCGTCGCAGCGTTGGTCACGATGCGCCAGCATCGCTCCCTCCTCGCTCCTTGCCCTGACCCAAAATCCGCTCCGTCACGGCCGTTGCCGGTACCGGGTACGGACCCTAAAGGGCAGCGCATGAGTCCCGCCCGTGCCCTTCTCGCCTCCGGCCTTGCCGCCTTGCTCGCGCTTACCGGCTGCGGCCAGCCCGAGACGGGGCCGATCGAGGTCAGCGCGATCGGCGGCCCGCCCGCGCTGGTCGATCCGAACCGGGTGGCGCTCGACGCCCCGACCGCCTTCTTCACCGAGGCCGTCGCACAAGGTCTGGTCCGGTTCAACGCTGAGGGCGATATCGAGCCGGCACTGGCCCAGAGCTGGATCATCGCCGACGACGGGCTCACCTATACCTTCCGGCTGCGGCGGACCAACTGGCCCGACGGCAGCCGGGTGACCGCGCAGCAGGTTGCCGCCCGCCTCCGCGCGGCGCTGGTCCGCAGCAGCCGCAACCCGCTGAAGCCGGTGCTCGGCGCGGTCGCCGAGATCGTCGCGATGACCGACGAGGTGGTGGTGATCAACCTGCGCGGCCCGCGCCCCAATTTCCTGCAATTGCTGGCCCATCCCGCGCTTGCGATCATCCAGGGCCGGGCCGGCACCGGCCCCTATCGGCTCGCCGCCTTCGACAATGGTGTCGCCCGGCTCCAGATTCTCCGCGGCGAGGATGACGAGGCGCCGGCCGATTCTCCGCCGATCCTGCTGCGCGGCGAGCCCGCCATGCGCGCCGTCGCCCGCTTCGCCGACGGGCGCCGGACCCTGGTGATTGGCGGGACAGCCGGGGATCTGCCTTATGCGCGCGCCGCCAGTCCGCCCGGCAACGCTTTGGTCTTCGACAATGTCAGCGGCCTGTTCGGCCTCTCCTTCAACCCGCGCGGCGGCCCCCTGATCAGCGCCGCGCTCCGCCAGGCCCTGTCCATGGCCATCGACCGTCAGGCTTTGGTCAACGCGCTGGGCGTCCCCGGCCTCGCCCCGCGCATCAGCCTCGTTCCCGCCGGCGTCCAGGACCTGCCGAATGTCGCCCAGCCGGACTGGGCGAATATGAACCAGCCGCAGCGCCAAAGCGAAGCGCGGCGGCTGCTCGCCGACCTCGCCTTGCCCACCCGCCTCACCCTGCGCGTCGCCATGCCCGACGGCCCCGGCTACCGGACGATCTTCGCCTATCTCAGGCATGACTGGCGGCTGATCGGCGTCGATGCCGTGCCGGCGCGCCCCGGCGAGCCGGCGGATCTCATCTTCATCGACGAGGTCGCGCCCGCCAATCTCGGCAGCTGGTACCTGCGCCACTTCACCTGCGAGGCCAGCGGCATTTGCGATCCGGCGGCCGATGCGGCGCTGCAGGAGGCGCGGCTCGCAGCGGCCACCAACGACCGCCAGAACCAGCTCGCGCGCGCCGACGGGATATTTGCGCGCGCCACGCCGTTTATTCCCCTGACCATGCCGGTCCGCTGGTCGCTCGTGCCCGGGCGGCTGGACGGCTTCCGGCCCAACCCGTTCGCGCGGCACCCCGCGGTGAACCTGATCGCGGAGCGGCCCTAGTCCTCCGCACGGAGGATGAGAATATGGCCACGCAACAGGCCGGGTTTGACAGAATGGCCGACCGCTTGCCGATCGGCCGCGATCCCGCCGCGGTCCGCCAGCGGCTCGAGGCGATGGAGCACCTGCTGGAGCGGGCCTTCACCATCCCCGGCACCAAGCGAAAGATCGGCCTCGACGTCATTCTCGACCTCGTGCCGGTCGTCGGCGACACCGCGGCCGCGGCGATGGGCGCCTGGCTGGTCTGGGAGGCGCGCAATCTCGGCATGTCGAAATGGCATCTGGCGCGCATGGCCGGCAACGTCGCCGTCGACTGGCTGCTCGGCCTGATCCCCTTCATCGGCGCCATCCCCGACTTCTTCTTCCGCTCCAACACGCGGAATTTGCGGATCGTGAAGAAGTGGCTCGACAAGCATCACCCGGCGCTGACAGTGATCGAGGGACAGGTGACGGAACGGCGGGAGGCCTGATTTCGCGCCAACGACCGTGCAATGCTAACCCATTGACACATGCAAATGCATTAGCATAAGCTCCTCCGCAAGGAGACGGCTTGTGACTCAGGACGTGACCGGCGAGCTCGGCAGGCGCGAGCGGCAAATCATCGAGATCATCTATCGGCGCGGCCGGGCGACCGCCGCCGAGGTGCTCGCCGACCTGCCGGACAGCCCCACCTATTCGAGCGTTCGCGGCATGCTGCGCCATCTTGAGGGCAAGGGTTATCTCCGCCACGAGCAAGACGGGCAGCGTTATATCTACCTGCCCACCTCGTCGAAGACCGACGTTCGCGCCTCCGCGCTGTCGCACGTGGTCCGGACCTTCTTCGACAACAGCCTGCCAAGCACGGTGGCGACCCTCCTCGAATCGCGGAAGCTCACCCGCGAGGAATATGAGCGGCTCTCGCGCCTGCTGGAGGAAACGCCGCGCGAGGACGAGGAATGACCGTGGCCCCGCCCGCCGCCGGCGCCGCGCTGGAGCTGATCCTGCGCGCCACCCTGCTGGTCGGCCTCGCCTGGGCGGCCGCGGCGAGCTTGCGCAGGACGGGCGCCTCCGCCGCAGCGCGGCACCGGGCCTGGCAGCTCGGCATCCTCGCCTTGCTTGCCCTCCCCATCGCCTGGTGGCTGGCACCGCCACTGCGTCTGCCGATCCTTCCCCCGGCACAGGCGGTCGCGGCCGTTGCGCCGCCGGACGCATCACCGCTGGACGTGGCGCCACCCGCAGCGGATGGCGCCGCGGGGTGGAGTCTCCTCCTTCTCCTCTATCTCGCCGGCGTCGTCGCGGTGCTGCTGCGGATCGCGTTGAGCCGCCATCTGGTCTCGCGCCTGTGGCGTGACGCCGAACCGGAACCCGACCCGGACTGGCAGACCTTGCTTGCCGACCTGTCGCGCGAGACCGGCTTGTCGCGGGCCGTCCGACTCAGGATCGCGCGCGAAGCGGCCATGCCGATGACCTGGGGAACGCTGGCGCCCAAGCTCCTGCTCCCGGTCGAAGCGCGCGCCTGGACGGGCGAGCGGCGGCGGCTCGTTTTGCTCCACGAACTCGCCCATGTCGCCCGACGCGACAGTTTCGGCCGGTCGGCGGCGTCACTGGCCTGCGCGCTCTACTGGTTTCATCCGGGGATCTGGTTCGCCGCGCGGCGGCTGCGGCTCGAACAGGAACATGCCGCCGACGACCGCGTGCTGCAGGCCGGTGCGCGTCCCAAAAGCTATGCGCGCAGCCTGCTCGATCTCGCCTACAGCCCCGGCGACATGCGCTGGCCCGACCACGCCGCGGCGATGGCCGGAATGAACCAGCTCGAGCGCCGCCTGGTCGCGATCACGGGGAGTCCGCGACGGGAGGTCCCGGGCGCGATCTTCCATTCCGCCTCCGCGGCGATCACCGTCCTTACTGTCCTGGCAGTGGCGGCGAGCCTTCCCGTGCGGCCGCTCCCGCCTCTGTCCGCGCTCCCGGTCGCACCGGCTTTGCCCGCCGCGGACGCAGCGGCGGCACCTGTCGAACGTGCCGCGGGGCCTGAAGTTCGCCTGACGGAGCGCACCACGATCCGGCCGCGTCCCGACGCAGGCAGCCAGGTTCCTGACATCGGCGCGCCCGATGCGCAGCAGATGCAGGTTCCAACGGCCCAGCCGGTCGCCCTCGCAGCGCAGGACCTGGCGCCTTCCCCGGTGCAGCAGAGCCCGCCGCCTGCGCAGGTGCTCGGTCCCATCGGCCCGCGGCTGCAACCGATCCCCGAAGAGCGGGAGTCCGACCCGCGGATCCCTGCAGCACTGCGGCAGCGGCATGCGGGGCGCGACGTCGATCGACGCGCCGGCCCCGGTCCGCCGCGCAATCCCGGAGAAGGTGTGATGCGGAGCTTGCCGACGGCGCTCCTGCAAGCCGCCGGGGTCCTGCCCTCCAACTAGAGAACCCGGTCCTGACCGGACAATCCGAACGGCAGGTCCGAAAGGAAACCTGCGCCCATGAAAGGAGAGTAACCATGCGTATCCATGCTTTTCTGCTGCTGACCACCGCCGCGGTCCTCGCCACGCCGGCCCGCGCGCAGGATGCGTCGGCAGGCCCCGCACCGGCGCCGCACTTTTCCGGCTTCCGTATCGAAGGGCTGCTCGGCTGGGACCATACCGAAATCCTCGACGACGATCAGGGTGCGCCGCTCTACGGCATCGGCGTCGGCTATGACTATCAGACGGGCCGCGCTGTCCTCGGTCTCGAGGCGGAGGCGAGCGATTCGAACAACAATGGCTGCCTGCGCAATGTCATCAATCCCGGCGACCGGCTCTGCGCCGGAACCGGACGCGACCTCTATATCGGCGCGCGCGCCGGGTTCATCGTTGGCCGCAACGTCCTGCTGTTCGCGAAGAGCGGCTATGTGAACACCCGCTTCACCAGCGAATATGATCCGGGTGCGGGCGGCGCCGTCACCTCCTTCCACTACAATGCGGACGGCCTGCGGGTCGGCGGGGGCGCCGAATTCACAATCGGGCGCCACGCTTATATCCGCGCCGAGGGGCGCTACACCCAATATCGCGACGGCGGCAACCGCGGTGCGCTTCTCGGCGCCTTTGGCTTCCGCTTCTGACGGCAGGCGCCGGCGGATCAGAGCGGCTGCGTCGCGAAGTCCAGCCCGATGTCCGCCGCCGGCGCCGACTGGGTGATCCGGCCGACCGAGATATAGGTCACGCCCGTCTCTGCCCTGGCGCGGATCGTTTCCAGGGTGACGCCGCCGCTCGCCTCGGTCGGCACGCGGCCGGCGACGATCCCCACCGCCTCACGCAGGGTCGGCACGTCCATATTGTCGAGCAAGAGGTGCGTGGCGCCGGCCTGCAAAGCCGGCTCGATCTGCTCCAGCCGGTCCACCTCGACGATGATCCGTTCGATCCCGGCGGTCACCGCACGGCGGACCGCCTCGCCGACCGAGCCGGCGACCGCGACATGATTGTCCTTGATCATCGCCGCGTCCCACAGGCCCATGCGGTGGTTCTGCGCGCCGCCCATCCGGGTCGCATATTTTTCGAGGACACGCAGGCCGGGGATGGTCTTGCGGGTGTCGAGCAGGATCGCGCCGGTGCCCGCGATCGCGTCGACGTAACGCCGCGTCAGCGTGGCGATGCCGGTCAGGTGCTGGACGATGTTCAGCGCCGAGCGCTCGGCGGTGAGCAAGGCGCGGCCATTGCCGGCGAGGCGGAGCAGGTCGGCGCCCGCCGGTGCGCGATCGCCGTCCTCGACCAGTCGCGCGATCGTCACCTCGGAATCGAGCTTGCGGAAAAAGGCTTCGGCGATCGGAAGCCCGGCAACGACGATCGCCTCGCGGCTGTCCATGACGCCGGTGAAGCGCGCGTCGGCGGGGATCACGGCGGCGGAGGTGATGTCGCCCCCCTCCCCCAGATCCTCGGCGAGCGTGGCGGCGACGAAGGCATCAAGATCGAAATTATCGAGGGTGAAGTTCATAATCTGCATCTGCCATCCGCGCCGAGCTGAAACAAGGCGGCCCCGAAACCCGTTGCGACGACAGGTTTTTCAGGAGCTTGCCATGAAACGCTATGCCTATGCCTGGATCACGCTCGGCTTCTTCCTCGTCTCGATCGTCCTGCACTGGTGGTTCGGCTGGTATGCCTATGCGAACGAGGCGGCCGCGCATCACCAGGCCGCACAGGTCTCCGAATATCTGGCGGAGATGGGCCGGGACACGTTCGAGAACTGGCAGTCGGAATTCCTGCAATTGCTCTGGCAGGTCGTGGGCCTCGCCTATTTCCTTTACATCGGCTCGCCCGCCTCAAAGGAGAATGACGACCGGCTGGAGGCGAAGGTCGATGCCCTGCTCAGAATGACCGGCGGCGAGGCGGCGGAGCAGCTGATCGCCGATCTCGACGAACATTATCTGCGCAAGAGCGGCCACGCCCAACCGCACGGCCATGAGGCGGAGCTCGCCAAGAGCGCAGGCCGCGGCATGGCGCCCGGGGCGCGGCCTCAGTCCTAGAGGTAGCTCGCCGTGATCACCTGGCCGGCGCCCGGCTCCTGCACGATCACCGCATAGCGGTCCGCGCCCGGGACGTGCAGCCGTGCCGCCGGGATGGGCAGGCGGAGCGGGCCACCGCGCCAATTGCCCAGCGCCGTCTCGTCGACGACGACGTTCACATAATCCACCCTCCGGCCGCCATTCTCGCCGCGGCCGATCGGCACGCTCACCCGGCTGCGCAGCGCGAGCAGCCTTATCTCCGCCGGCCGCGCCGTATTGCCGTCGAGGATGACAGCCCCATTCTCCACTCTGAGCCGCGGCGGCGCGCCGGCATCGGCGCGATATTCGTCGATGGCCCGGTGCACCGCGCCCTCGCGCCCGCCAACCAGCATCACCCGGCCCTGCACCACCGCCTGCGGCGTGTAGCCGTCCTCGTGGTGGCGGACGGCATAATGCTCCTGCAGTTCGGTATTCTCATGCCGCGCGAGGGTGTCGCGCCAGCCAAACCGGTCCCAGGTATCGACGGGCCGGCTGATCGCGACGATGCCGGGCTCGCGCGACAGCCGGTCGAGGAATTCGTCGGCGGGCGGACAGGAGGAGCAGCCTTGGCTGGTGAACAATTCGACCAGCACCGGACGGAGATTGCCGGCGACGGCCACGCGCGCCTGCTCCGCCGCCGGTGCGCGCTGGCAGGCGGCCACGAGCAGCAGCAGGAACGCGGTCAGGATGCGCATGGAGAGCGTTCTATCACGCCTGGACGTAAAGCGTCAGTTCCTCCGGCAGCCGCTTCGGCGCGCGGCCCTGCAGATGCTGGTCCACCGCGTCCAGCGTACCGAGCAGGACGCGCTCGCTATAGGGCTTGGCGAGGCAGCCGACGGCCAGCGCCCTGGCTTCCGCGGTGCAATTGCCGGTGACGAACAGGACCGGAATGCCGAGCGCCGCCGCGGCGCGGGCCACGTCGACGCCGCTTCCCTCGCCCGCCAGTTTGATATCGCTGAGGATCAGGTCGAGCGGCTCGCGCGCAATGATTGTGGCCGCGTCGACATAATTGTCGACCGTGGCGACGATCACATAACCGGCGTCCTGCAGCATGCTCTCATTGTCGAACGCGACCAGGGGCTCGTCCTCGACGATCATGATTCGGTTGATCCGTCTTTCGCGCCTGCCGAAGAGCATGTAGGGGCGACCCTCCCGGTTGAGCTTGCCTTAACGGCCTATCTGGGTGCTGGTGCCACGGGCTGCAATCGGGCGGACGCAAATATCGTTCGCGCCGGCGAGGAATGAGAAAAATGGCCGGTAAAGAGACGCCCAAAGCCGAACAGCGCATCGCAAAACTGCTTGCCCGTGCCGGGGTCGCCTCGCGCCGCGAGATCGAGCGGATGATCGAGGACGGCCGGATCGCGATCGCCGGCAAGCCGGTCGAGAAGCCGGCGACCCTGCTCACCTCGCTGCATGGGGTCACAGTCGACGGCAAGCCGGTCGCGGCCCCCGCCCCCGCCCGCCTGTTCCGCTACCACAAGCCGCGGGGCCTCCTCACCACGGAGCGCGACCCGAAAGGCCGTCCCACCATTTACGACCGCCTGCCCAAAGGCCTGCCGCGGGTGATGCCGGTCGGCCGGCTCGACATGAACACCGAGGGGCTGCTGCTGCTCACCACGGACGGCGAGTTCAAACGCCAGCTCGAACTCCCCGCCACCGGCGTCGAGCGCAGCTATCGCGCCCGCGTCTTCGGCGACGTCAGCCAGGCCCGGCTGGAAGAGCTGATCCACGGCATCGAGATCGACGGCATCCGCTACGGCCCCATCAACGCCAATCTGGAACGGCGCACCGGCCGCAACGGCTGGGTCGAGATGCGCCTCCGCGAAGGCAAGAACCGCGAGGTCCGCCGCGTGCTCGAACATCTCGGCCTCGAGGTCAGCCGCCTGATCCGCACCGCTTACGGCCCGCTGGAGCTGGCCGACCTCCCCGCCGGCGCGGTGGATGAGGTGCGCCAGCACGATCTGGTGCTGTTCCGGAAGAGCCTCCAAGCTCCTCCCCGGCACGGGGAGGGGGACCGCGAGCCGAAGGCTCGTGGTGGAGGGGGCCCGGAGTCACGACCTCGCAAAGGGCCTCCTCCACCGCGCTCCGCGCGGTCCCCCTCCCCGTTCCGGGGCGGAGCCAAGAAGACATGAGAATCATCGCCGGCCTCTGGCGCGGCCGCCCGCTCGACGCCCCGCCCGGCGACACCACCCGCCCGACCAGCGACCGCGCCCGCGAGGGCCTCTTCTCCATGCTCGCCAGCCGCCTCGGCAGTTTTGAGGAACTGGCGGTCGCCGATCTCTTCGCCGGCACCGGCGCGCTGGGGCTGGAGGCTTTGTCCCGCGGCGCCGCGTCCTGCACCTTCGTCGAGAAGGACCGGACCGCGCTCGACATCCTGAAGCGCAATGTCGAGCGGCTTGGCGCCGGCGCGCGTGCCGACATCCGCGCGCAGGCGGTCGAGCATGCGCCGCCGCCGGCCCGCCTGTATGACCTGATCCTGATGGACCCGCCCTACGGGGCCGGGCTCGCCCAGCCGGCGCTGGACCGCGCCGCCGCCTGGCTCGCCCCCGGCGGCTGGCTCAGCCTCGAACTGCATGGCGAGTCGCCCGCCCTGCCGGCCGGCGTCGAACTCGACACCGAACGCCGCTTCGGCAAGGCCACCCTGAAGCTGATCCGGCGCCCCGCCGCCTGAACGCTTGATCCGGCCGCCGAAATCGCTTTTTCTCCTTCCTCCGGCGAGTCACCCGGCTCGGCCGGCAGGAAGGGGAAAGTGAAATGCTGGAACCCAATCCCAAGGACGACAAGCCCATCGGCGACGGCCTGAAGCCCGACGGCAAGCCCGGCGAGAAGCCGGAAGGCAAGCCCGGCGACAAGCCGGACGGGACCGAAAAGAAATAGAAAAGAAATAGAAACGGCGATGCCGCCCGGTTTCCGCTGGGCCAAAAGCGGGGCCGGGCCACTCCCTCTGGAGGAATGCGCGCAGGCGCGCCGCCGCCGCCCGGGCCCCCCAACTCCATTGGATTTCAGCCTGTTAGCCGCTAGGATCGGGCAAGACCATGTATCTGGCATCGAATCCGCGCGACCGCGTCCGGGCCGCGGCCCCCGCATTGGCGGTGCATCTCCTGCTCGCCCTGCTGATCCTGCGCGGCCTCGGCGTCGCCACCGGCCTCACCCCGCCCGAAGCGCTGAAGCTGGTCAATCTGGCGCCGCCACCGCCGCCGCCACCCCCGATCGTCCAGGTCCAGGAGCGCAGCGCCGGCGGCCGTCGGGAGGGGAAAAG
>JADMIO011285640.1_pt1 | contig 27815 bp, 22 predicted proteins | sample 8958161 | NCBI WGS metagenome assembly JADMIO01 (sample SAMN16585339, study PRJNA669376) | soil metagenome | isolation source: Crop rotation soil | place: USA: Cullars Rotation, Alabama | collected 2011
GGCGGGTCCCGCCGCGGCGATTCAATTGGAGCTGAATTCACTTCCGGTCATCAGCGGCAAAGCGAGCCTGGAACATTTCCGCATCGACGAAGATCACAGCAATGCCTTCGCCGTCTGGAAACGTCTTGGCTCACCTCAATCACCGACGCAAGAGCAGTATGGGCAACTCGATAAAGCAGGGAAGCTCGCGAAGATCGGCACCACTGAGACCGTCGAAATCGAAAACGGAAATGCCGGTTTGAAATTTACGCTGCCTCGGCAAGCCGCCTCGCTGTTGCAATTGACGTGGTGATTTGGTGATCGTTCGCGCCACAATTTGACAACGCATGAAACCATTCTGGCAAGGCGTCTTCCCCGCCATCACCACCCAAATGCACAAAGACGGCTCGCTCGATCTCGACGCGACCGCGTGCCATGCCGACGTGCTGATTCGCTCGGGCGTGAGCGGTCTCGTGTTCCTCGGCTCGCTGGGTGAGAACCAGCCGATGACCGGCGAAGAAAAGCGCCGTGTGATCGAAGTGATGCTTCGCGCGGTGAACGGTCGCGTGAAAGTTTTGAGCGGTGTGGCGGAGACCAGCACGGCGGAAGCGATTCGTTACGTGCGCGACGTCGAGAAGCTCGGCGTGGACGGCGTGATGCTGATGCCCGCGATGCTTTACAAAGGCGCGCCGGACGAAACGCTCGCGTACTTTCGCACCGTGGCGAAGAGCACCGGGTTGCCGATCATGATCTACAACAACCCGATCAGCTACGCGAACGACATCACGCCGGAGATGTTCGCGCAGTTGGCGAGCCAGAAGAATTTTGTCGCGATCAAGGAGAGCTCCGGCGACGTGCGGCGCATCACAGACATCCGCAACACCGTTGGCGATCGATACGCGCTCTTCACCGGCATCGACGACCTCGCGCTCGAGGCGAGCATCCTCGGCATCGACGGCTGGGTCGCGGGCAGCGGCATCGCGTTCCCGAATGAGAACCAATACTTCTGGGAACTGACGCGTCGCGGCGAGTGGGAGAAGGCGCGGGAGATTTACCGCTGGTTCACGCCGTTGCTGCACTTGGATACGAACGTGAAGTTCGTCCAGTACATCAAGCTCGCCGTGCAGGAATGTGCCCTCGGCAAGGAATGGGTCCGCGCCCCGCGCGAGATCCTCAAAGGCGATGAGCGCAAACGCGTTTTGAAAATCATCCACGACGGAACCGCGAATCGTCCGAAGATTCCGAAGCGCAAATGAGTCGCGAGACGTGTGGAATCAAACGTGAACTACGAACCACAACCGACGAACTGCGGCACAACGAGGCCGGAGGCCTCCGACATGAATAGCCCCCGGTGCAACCGGGGGAACGAACGCCGTTTTGGTTGAACCCCGGACGGGGTTCAACCCCAACAACCACGACCCGCAACCCGATGTCCACCCACACGCAAATCCTCTATCACATCGTCTTCGCGACAAAACATCGGCACCGCACACTCGACAAATCGCGTCGCGACGACCTGTTCCGCTACGTCTGGGGGATTTTGAAAAACAAGAACTGTCACCTCTATCGCATCAATGGAGTTGAAGATCACCTGCACATCCTGACGTCTGTTCATCCAACAATCGCGTTGGCCGACCTCGTGAAAGACATCAAGCTGGCGACGTCGCAGTGGATCAAAACGGAAAAGGTTTTTCCGGCATTCGAGTCGTGGCAGGAAGGCTACGGCGCGTTCACATGTGCGTGGGCCGAGAAGGATCGCGTGATCGAATACATCAAAGGCCAGGAGGAACATCACCAAACGATGTCGTTCCTGGATGAATACAGAACGTTGCTGCAGGAGTTCGGAATGAAAATGGACGAAAGGTTTTTGCCGTGAGTTGCGAATCAGCATCGGGTTGGGGTTCGACCCCGTCGGGGTCGAATCGATTGCGCGCGTGTCGACCCCGGGTTTCACCCGGGGCTATTCGTGTTGCAGGCCTTCGTCCTTTGCGAATGCGTGGCGTTGTCGCAGGCGTGATTGTGGCCTTCGCGCTGGTTACCGCGGGGCCAGTCTTTTCCGCCCAGGTGGAAGTTGGCGCGCAGAAAGAATCGGATTGGGTCGACGCGCGTTGGAATGCGACGGACCTCGGAAATTTCCACGCATCGCTCGTCGGCACGCCGAGCGGAATCGTGACTAAAGGCTTGTCGATCCGCGTTGGCGAACAGACGAATACGATTCTCTACGACACGGCGACGGCTTCGGTGCGTGCGATCTGGAGTGATGGGTTTCTGGAATTTGAACCGGCGCGGTACGGATTGTTGCGCACGCCGCATCCCGCCGGTGACTACTGGCTCGTGCCACCGAAGACTCCTGCTTGGAGTGAACCGGTGCGCTGGCGCGGCTTGCACGTGGACGGTCCGCATGTGGTGCTCGAATACGAAGTCGGCAGTACGCGTGTCTTGGAGACACCGTGGGCGGAGAAGTCCGGTGAAATCACGACTGTGACCCGCACCTTTCTGTTCTCGAAAGAATCCAATGCTGCGCTGACGTTGGCTGACGGAAAGAATGCGACACTTTCCACGAACGATGGACTCAATTGCGCGAGCTTAACTACGAAACTCGGTCCGGTGGCCTTCACGTTTAAAGGCGACGGCGCCACATTCGTTGTCGAGTCGAACAGCCTGCGGCTGCAATTCAGTGTCAAAGCAAACGCACCATTGAAGTTATTCGCAGCGCCGATTCCTGCGTCGCAACTCGCGTCACTTGTGAAAAAATCCGCAGCCGCGGAAGACGTTGTCGCTCTCGCGAAAGCAGGAGCGCCGCGTTGGAAGCCGCTCACGACGCGCGGTCAGCGCGGGTTTGGCAACGACGCGTTCGTCATCGATACACTCACGATGCCGTACGACAACCCATGGAAGGCGCTGATGTTCGGCTCAGGCGTGGACTTCCTTCCGAATGGTGACGCACTGGTCTGCACCCTTCATGGCGACGTCTGGCTTGTGAGTGGCATCGACGACAGTCTTCAGAAGCTCACGTGGCGGCGTTACGCGACGGGATTATTTCAGCCGCTCGGCTTGCGCGTGCGCGACGGCAAAGTGTTCGTGCTTTGCCGCGATCACATCGTGCGCCTGCACGACGAGAACGGCGACGGCGAAGCGGATTTTTACGAGAGCTTTTTCAGCGGGATCAAAACGTCCTCGAACGGGCATGACTTCGTGACAAGCCTTGAGACCGACACGAACGGAAATTTTTATTACGTCGATCCAATCGGCGCGCATCGCGTGATGCGTGATGGCTCACATGAAGAGTTGATCGCCGCCGGTTTTCGAAATCCAAACGGCATGGGTGTGAGTCCCAATGGAAAGATCGTCACGGTCGCCCCGCAGCAAGGCGAATGGACGCCTTCGAGCGTACTGATCGAGACGCGCAACGAAGGCTGGTATGGCTACGGAGGTCCGAAAGTCACGGACGCGCGCCCGCTTGGTTACGACGGCCCGCTCTGCTGGATTCCGCACAACATCGATAACTCGAGCGGCAGCCAGCTTTGGATCACGGGCGAAAAATGGAAACCGCTCGCCGGCCACATGCTTCACTTCGGTTGGGGGAAGTGCAACGAACTGCTGGTGTTGCGAGAAGTGGTCGATGGCGTAGCGCAAGGCGCAGTCGTTCAACTGCCGGGCAAATTCATCTCCGGTCCGATGCGCGGCGCGTTCCATCCGAAGGATGGACAACTTTACGTTGCCGGATCGACTGGGTGGCAAACGGCCGCGGCACGGGATGGTTGTTTGCAGCGCGTCCGCTTCACCGGCAAGGACCCCCAACTTCCAATTGAGTCGCACATTCACGCCAATGGCATTCGACTGACATTTACTACTGCGCTCGATCGCTCCGCCGCTGAAGACGCCGGCAGCTACAGCTTCTCACAATGGAATTATCTCTACTCGAAGAACTACGGCTCGAAGGATTACCTGCCGAGCGACCCGCAAAAGGAAGGCCACGAGACCGTTGAGGTAATATCCGCAAAGTTGTCCGCCGACGGCAAAACGATCTTCCTCGAAATTCCCGGGCTGAAGCCGGTGATGCAGTTCGAGGTGAAATACAGTTTGAATTCAGCCGATGGCAAAGCGCTGCGCAATTCGGTTTGGGGAACGATCAATCGGCTCGGGCCAAAATTCTGAAATGAAAGCACTCGTGTTCGCACTCACGCTGGTGGCGGCGCAGGTCATCGCTGCGGAAACAAACACTTTCCCACGCGCCGCGCGCTCGGTGCATCTCCGTTATCCCGCGCCGGAGGGTGATCTGTTCTACAACGAGATGGTCGTCACGGAATCGGTGAATGGCAGTTACTTCATGGCGTGCGGTTGGAACACCGGTTATTTCGGCATCCAGCAGCTCGGCAGTTCCACCAACAAGGTCGCGATCTTCTCCGTTTGGGACCCTACGAAGGGCGACGATCAGAAGGCGGTGAAGTTGGAGGATCGCGTCGAGTTGCTCTACGAAGGCGCCGGCGTGCGCATCAAACGTTTCGGCGGCGAAGGCACTGGCGGGCAATGTATGACTCCGTTCGCGTGGAAGATCGGCGAGACGAATCGCTGCAAGGTGAAGTCCAGGGCGAGAAGACCGCTTATACCGCGTGGCTCTTTGACAACACGACGAACAATTGGCGCAAGCTTGCGACGTTCCGCACGCGCACCGGCGGCAAGTGGCTCGGCGGCTATTACTCGTTTGTGGAAGATTTTCGTCGTGACACCAAGAGCGTTCGCGATGTGCGCCGCGCGAATTACGGAAATGGATGGGTGCACGCGCGCGATGGCAAATGGAAACCCCTGACGACCGCTCGCTTCACCGCATCAGGTGCGAAATGGGAATCGAAGGACAACATCGATGCGGGTACGAAAGGCGATTGGTTTTATCTGGCAACTGGTGGCGACACGAAGATGTCGCGCGAGCTTCGCAGCACGATATCGCTTGAATCGAAACACTCCCCTCCCCAGCTTCCATTCTTCACGCCAAAGAAACCCTGAGATGCGTGCGCTAACGATCTTGCTGTTATCGTTGGTTGTCACATTAGCCGCCGTTGTTGAACCGGTTCCGGATGAATTGCGGCAGCGGGCGAAGCTTTCCACGTTCTATCAAAAACACATTGACCTCGATGGCTTTCCCGTCCTCGGTTCTTCGAACGTGTCCGATTACGCGATGCTGGAAGCGGCGTGGATCGTTCGCCAAATGTTGACGAATCGCGCCGACATTATCCACGCCCTGGCGACCAACGGCGCACGCCTCGTCGTTATGGCGCACAACGAATACACCACCGACATCCCCGAGCAGGCGAACATGACGCCGAAGGTTTATTGGGACCGCCGCGCGCGCGGGTTGGGAGGACGCATCGCGAGTTGTGCGGAGGAAAACATGTTGTCGTTCCCGGGTGATCCCTATTCGACGGAGAACATTTTGGTGCACGAGTTTTCGCACGTCATTCACGGCGTGGCGTTGCGCGCGCTGGATCCGACGTTCAATCGCCGGCTGCGCGAAGCCTATCAGAGCGCGACCAATTCCGGTTTGTGGAAAGGCACTTACGCCGCGACGAACCCGGGCGAATACTGGGCCGAGAGCGTGCAGGACTGGTTTGACGACAATCGCCACGACGACGCGCTACACAATCACGTCCACACGCGCGCGCAGTTGAAGGAATACGATCCGAAAGTCGCTGCGCTGTGCGCCGAGGTATTTGGCGATGGTACCTGGCGTTACAAAAAACCTGCGCTGCGCGCTGCCGCCGATCGCGCACATCTCGCTGGCTACGACGCCAGCAAGGCTCCGCGTTTTCAGTGGCGCAAGCCCGCCGTGCCGGAGAAGCCACGCGTGTCGATCGAGACCGCGCTGGGCATGATTGAAGTAGAACTCGACGCCAACGCTGCGCCTGAGACTGTCACGAACTTCCTCCGTTACGTTCAAGCCGGCCTCTACAACGACGGTCGGTTCCATCGCACCGTCACTCTCTCGAATCAGCCGCAGAGCAAAGTGAAGATTCAAGTCATCCAAGCCGCGGCGAATCCTGCGAAGACGAACGAGTTCTTTTCGCCCATCAAAATCGAACGTACGCGCGACACTGGTTTGAAGCATCTCGACGGCACGATCTCGATGGCGCGTGATGGTCCGGATACGGCGCAGGATGAGTTCTTCATTTGCGTCGGCGACCAACCCGAGTTGGACTTCGGCGGCAAACGCAATCCCGACGGCCAGGGTTTCGCCGTCTTCGGCAAAGTCGTGAAGGGCATGGATGTGGTTCGGAAGATTCACGCCGCGCCAGCTAAGGAACAAACTCTTCAGCCACCGGTGCGGATTCAGCGGATGCTGCGAATCAACTGAGAAGTAACCACGAATGAACACGAATCGACACGAATGCCGGATTCTATTCGTGTGAATTTGTGTTCATTCGTGGTTGAAAGATTTATCAATGAGAACCATCCGAATCATAGACTCCCACACGGGTGGCGAACCGACGCGTGTCGTGACTTACGGCGGACCTGAGTTGGGTGATGGGCCTCTCACGGGGCGAGTGCACATTTTCCAAAAACAACACGACGCGTTTCGTTCCGCGATCGTCAATGAGCCGCGTGGGTCGGATGTTATCGTCGGTGCGCTGTTGGTACCGCCGAGCGAAATGTCGTGCATCACCGGCGTGATCTTCTTCAACAACGTTGGCTACCTCGGCATGTGCGGGCATGGGACGATCGGCCTCGTCGTCACGTTGGCGCACATGGGCCGCATCCAACCCGGCGCGCATCGCATCGATACACCCGTCGGTGTCGTGACGGCCACGCTGCATGATGAGAACACGGCGTCGGTGGAGAACATCGCGAGTTATCGCAAAGCGAAAGCGGTGACGATCGATGTGCCGGGCATCGGCAAAGTCACTGGTGACGTCGCGTGGGGCGGCAATTGGTTTTTCCTGATCGAAGAACACGGACAGGAACTCGTGTTGAAAAACGTCGAGCAACTCACCGACTTCACGTGGCGCATTCGCCAGGCAGTGAACGTGCAAGGCTTTCCAGAAGTCGATCACGTCGAACTATTCGGCCCACCCACGCAACCCGGCGCGCATTCGCGCAATTTCGTTCTCTGTCCCGGCAAGGCTTACGACCGTTCGCCTTGCGGCACTGGCACGAGCGCCAAGCTCGCGTGTCTCGGGGCTGATGGAAAACTTCGCGAAGGCGACGAGTGGATTCAGGAAAGCATCATCGGCAGCACGTTCCGCGGAAAATTTCGGCGCGTCGGCGACAAGATCATTCCGACGATCACCGGCACTGCGTTCGTGAACAGCGAAGCTGAATTGTTGCTCAACGAAAAAGATCCGTTCTGCTGGGGAATCCGCTAGGCTCCACGCATGAGCCACGAGTACACGGCGGTGATTCGCTGGACACGCAACGGTCCAGATTTCCTGAAAGGCAAATACTCGCGAGAACACACCTGGACTTTCGACGGTGGCGTCACGGTCCCGGCATCACCCGCGCCATCCAGCGTACCGGCTCCATGGTCGAATGCATCGCACGTTGATCCCGAAGAAGCGTTCGTCGCCTCGATCTCGAGTTGCCACATGCTCACGTTTGTCTGGCTCGCTTCGCGCCAGGGATTTCAGGTCGACAGTTATGAAGACAAAGCCATCGGCGTGCTGACGAAGAACGAGCGCGGCGTGCTGTGGATGAGCAAAGTCACGTTGCGCCCGCACCTCGAATGGAGCGGTGAGAAGTTGCCAACGCCGGAACAAATAGGGCAACTGCATCATTCCGCGCACGAGCAGTGCTACATCGCAAACTCCATCAGGACGAAAGTTTTAGTAGAGCCGCACTGAAGCACGTTCGTTCTACACCGTATGAAAACTGTGGTTGCTATGGTCGGTTCACTGCTAGTGATGGCTGGTCTTCAAGCCGCTCCAAACATCGTCATCATTCTTGCCGACGATCTCGGCTACGGCGACCTCGGCTGTTACGGCTCGCCGAACATTCGCACACCGAATCTCGATCGTATGGCAGCCGAGGGGATGCGCTTCACGGATTTTTACTCCGCCGCGGAAGTCTGCACTCCCAGCCGCACGGCATTGCTGACGGGCCGCTATCCGATTCGCAGCGGCATGTGCAACGACCAGTTTCGGGTGATCAGGAATAATTCGACCGGCGGTTTGCCGGCGGACGAGATCACGTTGCCGCAAGCGCTCAAGAAGCGCGGCTATGCGACGGCCTGCATTGGCAAGTGGCATCTCGGGAATTGGGCGATCAACCCGGCGTATCACCCGCGCAACTATGGCTTCGACTTTTACTTTGGCCTGCCGCACTCGAACGACATGAACCCGACGAACGCGCCGCCTCGTGCGACCGCGCGCATCGATCAGGATTCGAAATGGTGGAATGCACCGTTGTATCGAAACGAAGAACTGATCGAACGGCCCGCCGATCAGACGCAGCTCACGCGGCGTTACACCGAGGAAGCCGTGAAGTTCATTCGCGAGAACAAGTCACGTCCGTTCTTTCTCTACATACCGCACAGCTTTCCGCACGTGCCGCTCTTCGCGTCAGAAAGGTTTCGCGGCAAGAGCCCGCGCGGTCTTTATGGCGATGTCGTGGAGGAACTCGACTGGAGCGTTGGCGAAGTGATGAACGCGTTGCGCAGCGAAGGTCTCGCGACGAACACGCTCGTCTTTTTCACCAGCGACAACGGACCCTGGCTCATCATGGATCAAGCGGGCGGCTCCGCTGGCGCACTGCGAGATGGCAAAGGCTCGACATGGGAAGGCGGGATGCGCGTGCCGGGCATCGCGTGGTGGCCGGGGCGAATTCAACACAAAGTCGAGCGCGAGTTCGCGTGCATGATGGATTTGTTCGTCACGTCGCTGAAACTCGCCGGCGCCGAAGTGCCGACAGATCGGGCGATCGACGGTGTGGACATCGCACGGCTGTTGTCTGGGACAGGGAAAGTCGAGCGCAAGGAACCATTCTTCTTTTATCGCGGCACGCAGCTTTACGCGGCGCGGCTCGGTCCATGGAAAGCGAACTTCATCACGCGCACCGGCTACGGTCCCGAGAAGCCGCAGACCAATTCACCGCCGCTGCTCTTCAATGTTGCCCAAGATGTGAGTGAACGATTCAACGTGGCTTCGAATCACACGGACGTGATCGCCGAGATCGAGCAAGCGGTCGCGAAGCATCGCGCCACGATCAAGCCGGTGAAGAATCAATTGGCCGATCCGCCCGCGCCGGCACCGAAGAAAGTTGCGGCGCAATGAATCGAAGAGGCTTCCTCACCTCCGCGGCGCTCGGCGCACTCGCGCTCGGTGTCGCGCCTGTTCGCGCGCAAGCGAGACGCCCGCGTATTCTTCTCCGCTCATCGTGGCAGGTGGTGAACATCGGCGACATCGCGCACACGCCTGGCTTGCTGGCGTTGATTGAGAAACACATCCCCGAGGCCGAAGTGATTCTCTGGGCGAGCGGCGATCTCTCGGAAGAAGTCGCGGCGATGGAGCACAAGCGCTTTCCAAAGTTGCGCATCGTGAAGGGAACGATCGGCGCGGATGGCAAACCGTCGAACAAGGATCTCGGCGGCGCGATCACATGGGCAGATTTTCTCCTGCACGGATCGGGCGCATCGCTGGTGGCTGCGAAGGACGTCGCAGCTTTCGTGAAGCACACCGGAAAACCATTTGGCGTGTACGGAATTACTCATGGGTCATTTTTGTCCGGCAACGACAAGGAACTGCTGAGCCAGGCGAAGTTGGTGTTCTTCCGCGATTCAGTGTCATTGGAAAAGGCGAAGAGCGAAGGCGTGACATCGCCGATCATGGAGTTCGGGCCGGATGGCGCATTCGCCTGTGACTTGCGAGATGACGCGAAGGCGACCGCCTTTCTGCGCGCAAACAAGTTGGAAGAAGGCAAGTTCGTCTGCTGCATTCCACGCTTGCGCTACACGCCTTATTGGAAGATTCGCAAAACGGAGATCGCGGACGAACAGCGCAAACGCGCTCGCCGAAACGACGAAATGAAGGAGCACGATCACGCGCCGTTGCGCGACGCGATCACAGCCGTTGTGCGCGAGACCGGCATGAAGGTGCTGCTGTGTCCAGAGGACAAGAGCCAGATGGAAGTCGGCCGGGAACTGCTCTTCGACAAACTACCGCCGAGCGCGCGCAAGAAAGTCGTGTGGCGGGAAAACTTCTGGCTCACGGATGAAGCGCTCAGCACTTACGTGTGCAGCGCAGGATTGTTCGGACTCGAAATGCACTCGCCCATCATGTGCATTGGTAATGGAGTCCCCGCGATCGTCTGCCGTTTCGCCGAGCAGACGAGCAAAGGTTTCATGTGGCGCGACATCGGGTTAGACGATTGGCTCTTCGACTTCGACAAGGAAGAGGAGATCAAGAAACTCACGCCTGCGGTGCTCGAAATGATTACGAAGCCAGAGGTGGCAAAGGAGAAGCTGCAGAAGGCGTTCGCGTTCGTGCGCGCACGCCAAGCAGCAACGATGGAAGTGCTGCGCAAACAATTGAGCTAATGAGGCTATTAATGAAAATGAGTTTCTGGCACGCCGCGCTGTTCTGCTTTCTGACCAATCTCGCGAGTGCGGCGGAGGGTCCGAATATTCTCCTCATTCTTGCGGACGATCTCGGCTCGTACGACGTCGGCTGGCGCGGTAGTGAAATCAAAACGCCGAATCTCGACCAACTCGCGTTTGGTGGCGCGCGGTTGGAACAATTTTACGTGCAGCCTGTTTGCTCACCCACGCGTGCGGCACTGCTCACTGGACGATATCCGATGCGACATGGATTGCAGGTCGGTGTGGTGCGGCCATGGGCGCAGTACGGATTGCCGCTGGAGGAACGTACGTTGCCGCAAGCATTGCACGAAGCCGGCTACGAGACGGCGATTTTCGGCAAGTGGCACCTCGGCCATTTTGCGCCGGATTATTTGCCGACACGTCGTGGGTTCGACCATCAGTACGGACATTACAACGGCGCGCTGGATTACTTTACCCACATGCGCGACGGCGGCTTCGACTGGCATCGCGACGACAAAGTTTGCCGTGACGAAGGCTACAGCACGTTTCTCGTTGCGGACGAAGCGGCGAAGTTCATTCGCGGGCATGACGGGAAAAAGCCATTCTTCGTTTACGTCCCGTTCAATGCCGTGCACGCGCCGCTGCAATCGCCAGAGAAATACAAAGAGCCTTATGCAGCCATGCGCTTTCCAAACCGCCGCACGTACGCCGGAATGACGACGGCCATGGATGAAGCCGTTGGACGAATCATAAGCGCACTCGATGCACGAGGTTGGCGTACAAACACACTGGTTATTTTCTCGAGCGACAACGGCGGACCGAATGCCGGACGGCTCACTAGCAACGGACCGCTGCGCGCTGGCAAGGGGACAGTTTACGAAGGCGGCGTGAAGACGTGTGCGTTTGTAAACTGGGTGGGACACATCAAATCCAACTCGGTCGTGAACGCGCCGCTGCACATCGCGGATTTCTATCCGACGCTGCTGAAAATCGGTGGCGCGAAGCTCGAACAAGAATTGCCGCTCGATGGCAAAGACGCGTGGCCAGCGATCAGCACTGACGCGCCTTCACCGCATGACGCGATCCTTATCAATGCAACGCCGAAGAAGGGCGCGCTGCGCATGGGCGACTGGAAGCTTGTGGTGAACGGAGCCGCGGTCGAACCCGCGGACGGCGACGATGACGCCGCACCCGCTACTGAAAAGCCTGAACCGAAGCCGACAGGAGACATGGTGGAGTTGTTCAATCTCGTCAGTGATCCTTCGGAGAAGAGCAACGTCGCCTCTGAACATCCGGACATCGTGAAGAAACTTCGCGCCAGGTATGAGGATTTTGCGAAGCAGCAGGTTCCTCCCAAGGCGGCGCCGAAAGCGAAGGACTTCCGCGCGCCGAAGGTTTGGGGCGAGAAGGAGTGAGGCCATGAAAGTCTTTGTGTTGATGTGCTGTTGCGCGCTCGCAGTCGCGGCTGCTGCGGCGCAAAAACCCAACGTGCTCCTCATCATTTCGGATGATCAGGGCTACGGAGATTTGTCGCTGCACGGGAATCCGCACGTGCGGACGCCAGTGCTCGATCAGTTTGCTACCAACAACATCCAATTCGATCGATTCTTCGTCAGTCCTCTTTGTGCGCCGACGCGTTCGAGCTTGCTGACTGGCCGCTACTCACTTCGAACCGGCGCTCGCGGCGTAGCACGCGGTGAGGAGACGATGCGCAGCGATGAAGTGACCATCGCCGAATTGTTCCACGACGCGGGCTATCGCAACGGCTACTTCGGCAAGTGGCACAATGGCGAAAACTTTCCCTACACGCCGAATGGCCAAGGCTTTGATGATGTGTTCGGTTTCAATCTCGGCCATTGGAACAACTACTTCGACACCACTTTTAAGCGGAACGGCAAACCCGAGAAAACGCGTGGCTTCACAACTGACGTGCTCACGGATGAAGCGCTGAAATTCATCGAGGCGAATCGCGCGCGCCCATTCTTCTGCTACGTCGCCTACAACGTGCCGCACTCGCCGTTTCAATGTCCCGACAAGTATTTCGACAAACACAAGCGCGCCGGATTGAACGACTTTTTAGCCAGCGTTTACGGCATGGTCGAGAACATGGACGACAACATCGGTCGACTGCTGGCGAAGCTCGATCAGTTGAAGCTGCGCGACAACACGATCGTGATTTTCATGTCGGACAACGGCCCGAACGGCGCGCGCTACAATGCCGGGATGCGCGGCGTGAAAGGCACATATCACGAAGGTGGCTCACGCGTGCCGTGCTTCATCAGTTGGCCCGCGAAGTTCAAGCAGCCTCGAGTGGTTCATGAGATGGCGGCCCACATCGATATTCTTCCGACGCTGACCGAGCTCTGCGGTGTCGCGAACAAAAGCAACGCATCGTTCGATGGCCGCTCGCTCGCGCCGCTGCTTGAAGGCCGGACGAACGGCTGGCCCGATCGCATTCTCTTTCAGCAGCATCTCGCGAACGCACGATCTGGCTCATTGCGAACGCAGCGCTTTCGCCTCGTGAAGGCGGCGAATCGCTGGGAGATGTTCGACATGCAACGCGATCCGGAGCAGACGCGTGATGCGAGCGCCGAGTTCGCAGAGGAGAAGCGCCGACTCGTCGCCGCTTACGACGAGTGGTGGAGCGGCATTAAAAACGAACTGCTGACGCCGTGGCCGCCGCCGATTCCGGTCGGCTACGCGCAAGAAAATCCGGTCGAGCTTCCAGTGCCACAGGCAGATTTTGTCGGCGGACTGCGTTTCAGCGGCAAGCATCCCAACAACGCGTGGCTGCTGAACTGGACGAATGCTGACGCGCATGTCGAATGGAAGATCGATGTGCAGGAGCCCGGCGAATATGAAGCGCGTTTGCTTTATCTTACGCGCGACAGCGACGCCGGCGCCAAGGTGCGCGTGCAAGCCGGGACGAGTTCGGCGGAAACAGCCACGCGTGCGACACCGATCGTGCAGGTGCCGTCGCCCGATCGAGTTCCGCGCGAAGAAGTTTACGAGATGCCGTGGAGTGAACTATCGGTCGGCAGAATAAAACTTTCACGCGGAACAAACACATTGGCCGTCCAAGCACTGACTAAACCCGGCTCAGAGGTGATGCAACTCAAGTCAGTGTTGCTGGAACGGCGTTGATCTGACGCGAGGTTGAACTCTGCTCGCACCGATCCGCGCGCGATGCGATAACGCTCCGCGAAACGTATGGGGAACCCCAGATCCAAACACGTCGTCATCATCGGCGCAGGCATTATCGGTCTCTCTTCGGCTTATTACTGCGCCCGGCGTGGACATCGCGTCACAGTCATCGACCGCAATCCTGAGCAGCGCGACGGTTGCTCGTTCGGCAATGCGGGAATGGTCGTACCGAGCCACTTCGTACCGCTCGCTGCGCCTGGCATGGTCGCACTTGGACTTAAGTGGATGTGGAATCCCGAGTCACCGTTTTATATCAAGCCGCGCCTCGATGCGGAACTGTTGAGCTGGGCTTGGAAATTCTGGCGCGCAGCGAACCCAAAACACGTCGAACGCAGCGCGCCGTTGATTCGCGACTTGAGCTTTGCCAGCCGCGAGTGTTTTGAAGAACTCGCCGCTTTACCGAACAACGACTTCGGTCTCGTGAAGCGCGGCCTCGTCATGCTTTGCAAAACTCAGCACGCGCTCGATGACGAAGCGAAATACGCCGTGCACGCCAATCAACTCGGCGTACCCGCTGAAGTTCTAGACGCAAAGGCACTCACGAAAATCGATCCTGACGTGACGATGGATGTCGCGGGCGGCGTTTACTTTCCGAAGGATTGTCATCTGTCGCCTAATCTGTTCATGGCCGGACTAAAGCAGCAGTGTGACGGGCTGGGAGTGAAATTCTATTGGGAGACCGAAGCGGTCGGATTTTGGTCCGCATCCGAAACACGGTTACCCGCATTGCTATGTGTTGGAATGAATTGCCCGACAGATGTTGAGGCGGAAGAATATGTTTTGTGTGGAGGCTCTTGGTCACCGGAGCTGGCGAAAGACGTGAAACTGAGCCTCCCAATGCGAGCCGGCAAAGGCTACAGCCTCACGCTCAGCAAGCCGCGCGAACTGCCGCAGCTTTGCTCCATCTTCACCGAAGCGCGCATGGCGATCACGCCGATGGGCAGTTCGCTGCGCTTCGGCGGCACAATGGAAATCGCGGGGTTGAACGAAGATATCAACCCAATGCGCGTACAAGGCATCATCAAGAACGTGCCGAAATATTTTCCGAAGTTCTCGCCTGAGGATTTCGCCGGAGTCAAACCGTGGTGTGGATTGCGTCCGTGTTCGCCGGACGGCTTGCCTTACCTCGGTCGCACGCAGCGTTACTCGAACCTCACCCTCGCCACCGGTCATGCGATGATGGGCCTGAGCCTCGGTCCGATCACAGGCAAGCTGGTGAGTGAAATCATTTCTGGCGAGAAGCCGTCATTTGATCTCAGTCTGCTGAATCCAGATCGATATGCGTAAATATATTTTGCTTCTCGTACTCGCGTTGTTCGCAAGTGTTACTTTGGCCGCGCAGCCGCAAAGCTCGGCTCTGGAATCGTTCTTCCGCCGCTACCTCGACGAGCGCTTCACGATGCATCCTGGTGAGGCAACATCGCTGGGCGATCATCGCTTCGATGACAAGCTGGACGATCTTTCACCCGCAGCGCTGAAGCGTTCGTTCGATCACCTGAAGCAAACTCGTACGAAACTGCGCAAGGAAATCGATCGCTCGAAGCTGACGTGCGATGAGCAGATCGACTACGACATCTTCGATCACGAACTCGAAACTGGAATCTGGCTGCACGAGAACACAAATCCGTACGCGGAGAATCCACGCGTCTACAACGAGTTTATCAGCGACAGCGTGTTTCTGCTTTTCACGCAATCGCGTTTGCCGAAGGAAACGAACGTCGCGAATGCAATCGCGCGGATGAAGCAAATCCCCAAGGTCGTCGCGGCGGCGAAACAGAATTTGAAGAACCCGCCAAAGGTCGTGCTCGAAACAGCGTCGCGGCAGAACAAAGGCTCCATTGGGTTTTTCGAAAGCGACCTCTTCGAATACGTCGGCGACTCACCGCAGCTATCCGCTGTCAAAGCGGAAGCCGCGCGTGTGGTGCTTGTGCTGAATGATTATCAGCGATTCCTCGATAACGAATTGATGCCGAAAGCGTCAGGCAATTGGCGGCTCGGCAAGCGCAAGTTCTACAAGAAGCTCGAACTCGTTCTCGATGCAGGCATGAGCGCGGACGATGTGCTACGCGATGCGGAGGCGGAATTCACGCGCGTTCACAACGACATGTACGTCATCGCGCGACAACTCTGGAGCAAATACTTCGCGAACGAACCGCTGCCGCAGATGGATCAAAAAGGAAAGCATGCAACGATCACGCGCGTGCTCGGCGCCGTGGCGAAGGAACATGGTGAGCCGAACCAACTCGTCGGTGACGCGCGAACAACTGTCGCGCGAATCAAGGATTTCATTCGCGAGCACGACATCCTGAAGTTACCGGCGCGGGACCATTGTCAGGTGATCGAGATGCCCGAGTTTCAGCGCGGCAATTCCGTTGCCTACATGAACGGCGCGCCCGCGCTCGATCCCGATGCGGCGAGCATGTACGCGATCAGTCCGCCGGCGAAGGATTGGGACGCAAAGCGCACGCAGAGCCTTCTCGAAGAATATAATCGCCACATGCTCCAAATCCTCACCATTCACGAGGCGTATCCGGGACACTACGTGCAGCTCGAGTATTCCGCCCGCGTGCCGTCGTTGATCCGCCGCGTGCTGGGTTCGGGCGTGTATATCGAGGGCTGGGCGGTTTACACCGAGCAGATGATGCTCGACCAGGGCTATGGCGATCGCGACCTCGCGCTCCGTCTCACGCAGTTGAAGTTCTATCTACGCGCCGTCTGCAACGCGGTCCTCGATCACAAGCTCCACTGTTCAAACATGAGTGACGACGACGCGATGAAGCTGATGGTTGACGGGGCCTTTCAATCCGAGCAGGAAGCACGGCTCAAACTCGTGCGCGCGAAACAAACCTCCGTCCAACTGAGCACTTATTTCGTTGGCCGCATGGCCCATGTGCGTTTGCGCGACCAAGTACAGCGCGAACTCGAAGAGAGATTCAATCTCGGCCGCTACCACGAAGCCGTGCTCAAGGAGGGTTCGGTGCCGGTGAAGTATTTGCCGGAACTGATTCGGCGCGCGCTCAAGTGATCGATCAGAGTGTCTTTGCCATGATGTAGTCGTCCATCACGAATCCGTCGCCGATGTCGACGACGACTGATTCGCGGATGGTGAAGTCATGTTTTCTGTAGGCCGCAATCGCGCGTTCGTTTCGTTTATTCACGTTCAAGATCAGCGAGCGCGCGCCATTTGTTCGCGCATTTGCTTCAAGCGATTGCAGCAATCGTTTACCCAGGCCATGGCGTTGCCATTCGGGATGCACGTAGAGTTTGTGCAGTTTCATTTCGGACGGATTCGAAGCGGGACCGAAGGACGAGAAGCCGCGCATCACGCCGTCAATGAGAGCGCGTTCGAAGCGTATTCCCGCCGCCATCTCCTGGCTCAACACAGAGATGTCATACATGCGCGCGAGCATGTGCTCAATCTGTCGCGGTGAAATGATGCCAGGGTAATGCGCCCGCCACACAATGCCAGCGAGGGCGGCGATTTCGGCAAGGTGTTCTTCTCGCGCGGGTTCGACCGCGACGTTGGACCTGTCACCGACGTTCACGACGCAGTCGATTCGTCCTGGATGTAAGTTTTGCCGCGATAAAACGGACTGACCACGAGCCACAACACGGCGGTCACCAGCATCACTTTCACAAAGAACCAAAAGTAATCCGCATTGATTGTCGTGCGTCCGCTTTTTTCCAGATAGAAGTTCACCTTTGCTGTGAAGGTATTTCCGAGGGCGACCGCGCCGAGATAAGAGCACATGACGAGCGACTTCAGCTTTTTCGGCGCTTGTGTGTAAGCGAATTCCAAATGAGTCACCGAAACCATGACTTCACCCGCGCTGAGGATGACGAAGGCAACGATCTGCCACTTCACGTGCGGACGTTCTCCGGCGTCGAGATGTTGTTGGATCAACGCGATGATTGCGAAGGCGATGGCATTCACGAACAATCCCATCCCGATTTTCCGCAACGGAGTAAGGCGCCACACTTTGTTGATGAGCGGATAAACGAGGTAAGAAAATACAGGCAGCATCAGCAGCACGAAGACAGGATTGAACGTCTGGATTTGTTCCGGCAGCCATTCACGCCCGAACATCGAACGATCAAGCTTCTCGGCCTGCTTCACCCACGAGGAGAAGTTTTGCTGCCACAGCGCCCAGAACATGGCGACGAACGGAACTGGGATGAGCAGGTTGGCGATCGCCTTCAAATTTTCACGCTTACCGAACTGCGCGAAGTAGGGTCCGGGGCCGGCAGGAGGAATGTGGACGAATTTCTTGCGTCCAAGAAAGAACACCACTGTTGCGATCGCCATCGCGATGCCGGGCAAACCAAAGGCCCATCGCGGGCCGTAGTCTTTGTTATGCAAGAGAATCGGGATGAGGATCGTTGAAATCATCGAGCCGCTGTTGATCGAAAAGTAAAACCACGAATAGGCGCGTTGCAGCAGGTGTTGATTGGCCGGACCAAATTGATCACCGACGTTGGCGCTGACACAGGGTTTGATCCCGCCCGCACCGAGAGCGATGAGGCCAAGGCCGATCACCAGACCAGCGCGCGTCTCGTTCAGCGCCAGCGCGAAATGGCCAAAACAATAAACGATTGAGAGCCAGAACACGGTGCGGAACTTCCCAAGCAATGCATCCGCCAGAAATGCGCCGAGTAGCGGCAAACCGTACACTGCGGTCACAAAGGTATGATACCAGCCATTCGCCTCGGTTTCGTTCATGACGTCGCGCTGGCCACTCGCGTTCATGAGATACGTGGTCATGAAGATCACGAGGATGCCGTTCATCCCGTAATAGCTGAATCGCTCGGCCGCTTCGTTGCCGACGATGTAGGGAATGCCGGGGGGCATCTTGTCGGTCTTGATCGGCGCGGTGAGATACTGCGTTTTTGCCATGGCTCGCGCGGAGTGTTTCAAGGTTTACGCTGAGCCGCGAGCGGGAATTCGCTCCACGTCACGCTGGCGCGATACGTGGGTGGCTTGCGCACGCGCGTGAGTTTTTCGAAAGCAAACGCGATTTTTAACAACACCGGCTCGCTCCATGCGCGACCGAAAAACGAAATTCCAATCGGCAAACCGTAAATGAATCCGCCAGGCACCGTGATGTTCGGGTAACCCGCGACCGCTGCCGGCGACGAACTCCCTCCTTCACCGCGGTCGCCATAGACAAAATCCACGCGACATGCCGGCCCTGCGGTCGGCGCGACGATCGCATCGAGATGATGCTCGTCCATCACGGCATCGATGCCTTCCTTGCCCGCAAGTCGTTTTGCATTTTCCAATTCCTCGAGATACTTCGAGTCAGTGAGCGGGCCTTTCTTCTGTGATTCGATCATCGTCTCGTGTCCGAAGAAGACGAGTTCCTTCGCGGCATTGCGTTCATTGAAAGCGATCACTTCTTCGAGTGAATGCACCGGAGCTTTGGCTCCGAGCGAGGCGAGATATGTGTTCAGGTCGGCTTTGAATTCATAAAGCAACACCTCGTGTTCGGCGCTGCCGAATTTTCCATGCGTGGGCAAGTCGGCCGGATCGATCAACTCCGCGCCAGCGCGCCGCATCGTTTCGAGCCCCGTTTCGAAGACCTCATTCGCTCGGGAAGACTTGCTGAAGAATTTCCGCGCCACTCCGATCCGCGCGCCTTTCAACCCGTTCGCATCGAGAAACTGCGCGTAGTCGCGATGCGTGTGGCCATTGCTGGATCGAGTCGCTTCATCACGTGCGTCTTCTCCAATAAGCGCGCCGAGAGCAATGGCGACGTCCGTGACGGTGCGTCCCATCGGCCCCGCCGTATCCTGGCTGTGCGCGATGGGAACAATCCCCGCGCGGCTGATCAAACCCAGGGTTGGCTTCAACCCGACGATGCCGCAATGCGCTGAGGGCGAAACGATCGAACCGTCTGTCTCCGTTCCAATCGCGAACGAACACAAATTCGCCGCGATCGCCGCTGCTGATCCACTGCTGGAGCCGGACGGATCGCGGTCGAGCACGTACGGGTTACGCGTGAGTCCGCCCCGCGCGCTCCATCCACTCGTCGATTTGTTTCCACGGAAATTCGCCCACTCGCTGAGATTCGTTTTGCCGAGAATCACCGCGCCCGCTTCGCGAAGTTTGCGCGTGACCGTCGCATCCTGTAGCGGGTGTGAGCCAAGCAGCGCGAGTGAACCCGCCGTCGTCATCATCTTGTCCCGCGTGTCGATGTTGTCCTTCAACAATACGGGGATGCCGTGCAATGGCCCGCGAGCTCCCTTGGCTTTGCGCTCGCGATCGAGTTCCCGCGCGGTGATCAAGACGTCGGGATTGAGCTCGATAATCGCGTTGAGCTTTGGGCCATTGTGATCCAACGCTTCGATGCGTTGAAGGTATTTGCGTGCAAGCGACTCGGCGGATTCGCGGCCCGACTGTATCGCCGCCTGAAGTTGCAGAATGGTGGCTTCCTCGAGTTGAAGCTTCGAACCACCCTTTCCAGTCGCGCATCCGGCGAAGAGACAATGCGCAGCAGCCGCTGAAGTGATCCCAAGGAAGTCCCGACGATTCATGCGCGAGAAGGATAGCGGCAGTTTCGAAACTCGCGAGTGAAGGGATGCGATGGCAGGCGGCTCATTTCAGATGTTGAATGAAAAATTCCATCATACGATCGCGATTGACGCTGGTGTGTCCCAGGTCCGGTCCGACTTGCAGCTCGAAACTTTTTCCAAGCCGCTGTAGTTCCTTCACGAGTTGGAGCGTATTGTTGGGATGCACATTGTTGTCCGCGGTGCCGTAATACAGCAGGAGCGCGCCGCGTAAGTTCTGCGCATGAGTGATCGGCGATGCCGCGTCGTAACCGCTTTTGTTTTCCTGCGGCAGCCACATGTAGCGTTCGGTATAGATGGAATCGTAGTTGCGGAAATCGACCACGCCGCTCGAAGCCGACGCCGCCTGAAAAACTTCCGCGTAACGCATCAAACAAAGGAGCGACGCTGTGCCTCCGTAACTCGTGCCATAAATGCCGACATGCTTTGAATCTACGTAGATGCGATTCCTGAGAGCGTGCACGCCAGCCGCCTGATCATCGATCTCAACCGTGCCGAGCTTTTCGTAAATCGCGTCGAGGAACTTCTTTCCGCGCCCGTTTGCGCTGCGCGAATCAAAGCTCGCGACGAGAAAGCCGAGCTCCGTGATTGCGCTCGGCGTGACAAAGGTTTCGCGCGCGCCGGTTGTGGCTGGCCCTGCGTAAACACTCACGAGGAGCGGGTATTTCAAACGCGGATTGAAGTCTGATGGAAATTGCAGCAGGCCATACAAGTCCGTCTTCTTGTCCGCCGCCTTGAACTTCAGCAACTCGACACGCCTCAGCTTGAGGGCGTCGAATTTCTTCACGTCGCTCCTGGCGATCACGTTCACAACCTTGCCGTCGCGATTCAGCAGGCGCGTCACCGGCGGCGCGTCGTGGGTCTGCACAACGTCGATGATGTGGGCACCATCCGGCGCAACGTCGCACGTGTGATGAAACTCGGGATCGGTGAGTCGGACGTCACCCGTGCCATCGAGCGACACACGATGCAATTGCAGCTTCATGGGATTGTCGCCATCGCGCGCAGTGTAATAGAGCAGCCCGCGCGTTTCATCCACGCGCACGATTGCATCAACTTCGAATTGATGCTGTGTCAACGGCACGATCAGCTTTCCGCTGACATCATAGAGATAAAAATTCTTCCAGCCCGTGCGCTCGGAACTCCAGATGAAACGTCGGCCATCCTTGAACCATCGAATCAGCGGCGCATTGTCCGTCCAGCTCGCCGGCCATTCCTCGCGCACGATCGTGCGGCACTTTCCAGTGCTCGCGTCAGCCGCGACGAGTTCCATTACGTTCTGGCGGCGGTTCGTCCGGTGAAAGAGAAGTTCTTTCCCATCCGGTGTCCACGAGACGCCGTAGAGATAGTGGCCAACGGTTGAATCGTCGAACAACTTGCCGTCACGGGCATCAACACGAGTCGTCGTTCTCGTCGCGCGATCGTAGATCAAAATGTCGACAACGGGATTTGTTCCGCCCGCTTTTACGTAAGGCTCGGTGTCGAGCGTGGTGAAAAGTTTTCCCTGCGAAAGCGTGAGGTAGTAGTCCGGCAATTTACTCTCATCAAAGCGATAGAACGCGAGCTTCTGGCTGTTGCTCGACCACCACATTGCGGTGTTCTGGAAAAGTTCCTCGCCATAAACCCAGCTCGCGCTGCCGAGTTTCAGGCGCGTCTTCTCGCTTCCCTCCGTCGTAATCGCGAAGGCATTCGAGCCGTTGCTGTCGGCGAGCCACACATTCCGGTCGCGATAGAACGCGCGCCATTTCCCATTGGGCGAGAAGGTGTTCGTGTATTGCCGCCCCCGCTCGACACGCGCGTCACGTTGTCGGCCTGTGCTTGTGACGGTGTAGCGCGGCGTGTTGGTGGAAGGGGCTGAATTCGTGCGAGTCAGTTCCGTTCTCGATTTCGTTGTGATGTCGTAACGAAAGCGCTTTCCGCCGAAGGAGTACTCGAATGCTTTTCCTTCGTCCCGCCATGTGACGGTCACCGCGCCGCTCGTGAACGCATTCGCCGATTCCCGGCTGATACGTTCGTAACGCTCATAGCCTGGCATCGTCTTCAGCCGGTCCTGGCCCCAAACAGAAAGCGCGCAGCCAATAAGGCCGAACAGCAAAGCAACCCGCGAAATAAGGACGGTGTGAAACACGGCGAGTAGCTGAACCGGACCCACCGCGAGTTGTCGAGATTACTTCAACAGCCTCGTTGCAGCAGACCCATGCGCTCCAGTGTGGACGCGAGGCGGCGGTGTCGCCTAGCCTGCCGGTTCGATGATTACGCGTTATTCGCGCCCGGAGATGCGGGCGATTTGGACTGACGAAAACAAACTCAAGATTTGGCTCCAAATTGAATTGCTCGCGAGCGAGGCGCTCGTGCGCGAAGACGTGGTGCCGGCGAAAGATTTTACGAAGCTTCAGGCTGGCGCGGCAAAATGGTTGAAGGATCTGCCCGGTTTAGTCGCGCGGCAACGCGAGCTGGAAAAAATTCTGAACCACGACGTCATCGCGTTTACGACCGCGGTGACGGAGAAGATCAACGATCCAGCGTCGCGCTGGCTGCACTTTGGTCTTACCAGCAGCGATGTGGTGGACACCGCGTTCGCCGTGCAGATTGTACAGAGTGCGGGTTTGCTTCTGGAAGCGCTTGCAGAATTGCGCGACGCGATCGCGCGTCGCGCCAAGGAATATCAATTCACCCCGTGCATTGGGCGCAGTCACGGCATTCACGCTGAGCCAACGACATTTGGATTGAAGCTCGCGCTCATGTGGGATGAATTTGGCCGGGCGGAAGAACGCCTGGCAACGGTGCGTTTGCGCTCATCTATCGGCAAGCTGAGTGGCGCTGTCGGTACCAGCGCGCACCTGCCGCCGAAGATAGAAAATTTCGTGTGCAAACAACTCGGACTCACGCCCGCGCCGATCTCCACGCAAGTCATTCAGCGCGACATCCACGCAGATTTCATGAACACGCTCGCGCTCATTGGCGCGAGCCTGGAGCGATGGGCCGTCGAGTTTCGTCACCTGCAACGCACTGAGGTGCTCGAAGCCGAAGAGCCGTTCACCAAAGGCCAGAAGGGTTCCAGCGCCATGCCGCACAAACGAAACCCGATCACGTGGGAACGCATCACGGGCTTGGCGCGCGTACTACGCGGAAACGCCATCGCGGCATTGGAAAACGTCGCGTTGTGGCACGAGCGCGACATCAGCCACAGCAGTGTGGAGCGGATCATCTTCCCAGACTCCTGCACGCTTCTCGATTACATGCTGGGCCTCGCGACACGGATGATGAATGGCCTCGCCGTCTATCCCGAGAACATGAAGAAGAACCTCGGGCTTAGCCTCGGCATGTGGAACAGCCAGACCGTTCTTCTTGAACTCATTCGCAAAGGACTCACGCGCGAGCAGGCTTACGAACTCGTACAACGCAACGCGATGAAGACCTGGGAAGTGAAGCACGCCGGCCGCGATGACGCTGACTTCGTGAAACAACTCCTCGCTGATCCCGACGTGGCAAAACATTTCGGACCTGGCCAGCTCGAAAAGCTTTGCTCGCCGGATTTTCACTTCAAACACGTGAAGGCGCGGTTCAAGGGGCTCGGGCTGAGCAAGTAACTATTCAGTGAAAACACGAACGGCCGCATAGCGCTGTTCTGCGACGTCGGATTTTCGTCCCGGAAACCCCGAGGCAGTCTCCCGAGAAAATTTCTCCATGTTAAACGTTGCATCCGCTTGCACTGCACCACGGTTCTTTGATCTATTTCGCGCCCATCACCCATAGATCAAAACCATGTTGCAGAAGCTAGGCAGTCTGTTTGGTTCGAAACCGCCCGCGCGCGTTGCGCCGGTCTTCGTCGAGTCACAAGTCGTTTCCCCGCTGAATCGCCGCACCGCCGAGTCGGAAAAGAAGCACAGCTACACGAAGATTTTTCGTTGGCGACTTCCTGACGGGCACACGGATGAACCCCAAAGCGTAGAGATTTTGGGTTCCTTCAATCATTGGCGTCCCGTTCCGCTCGAACGCGACAGCAAATGCGGCGCGTGGCACGCGATCGTGCACCACATCCCCGGCAACAAGACGCATCACTACATGCTTCTTGTGGACGGCAAACCTGCGTACGACAAAACCTGCGACGGTCTCGCCGTGCCGCACGGTCCGGATGAAGAAGCGTTTCAGCTTGAGACCGAGAAAGGGCCTCGCGTGCTGATGCTCTTCGCTCAGACGAAGTAGATTCAATCGCCGTGCACTCCTCTGCGAGGCGCACGGAATACTCGTCATCACGGCAACGCCTGCGGCATAATCCGCGGCCATGCCGACCATCATTTCCCACGGCGTCGTTGCGCTTGCGCTCGCCGCGCCTTTCGGTCGAACTCTCTCCTGGCGTGCGCGCGTGCTCGGCGTCATTTGCGCGATGGCTCCTGATGCGGACGTGATCAGTTTCCGGCTCGGCATCAACTACGGCGAAATGTTAGGGCATCGCGGTTTGTCCCACTCGTTACTCTTCGCTGCGGCACTCGCTTTCTTCGCGATGTGGCGTTTGTGGTTCGCTGAGCGCGGCGCGAATCGCTGGGCAGTTTGGTTTTATCTGTTTCTCGTCACCGCGTCGCACGGTTTGCTGGACGCGTTGACGGATGGGGGAATGGGTGTCGCGTTCTTCGCGCCGTTCGACAACACGCGTTACTTTTTTCCAGTCACTCCCATCGCTGTGTCACCAATCGGCGCGGCGTTCTTCTCGTCTCGCGGATTGAGAGTGATTGGAAGCGAACTGCTATGGGTGTGGCTTCCTTCTGTTTTGTTTTTCTATGCTGCGTTGTTCGCTCGCGCGACTGGGCGCGCCTTTTTGTCAGTGGGCCGATGATGCAATGGCAGATGCCGGTTACTGTTCCGAACTGTTTTTTCCGAGTGACCGTCGAGCCCTGATTCAGCGAATCCCGCAGCGCCGCATGGCTGCCGCAAGTCTTTGGATGCCATCGGAAATCGTTTCTTCGCGCGCGCCGCCGAAGCTCATGCGCATTTCGCGATTCGGTTTTCGGCGTGTGGCGTCGTCGCAATAGCATAGCTCGCCTGGCACATAGAGCACGTCGCTTTTCAATGCGGTAGAGAACAGCTTTGATTTCACGCCGGACTTCACTCGCGCTGGCAACTCGGCCCAGACGTAAAGCCCGCCGCGCGGCTCAGCCCACGCGACTGATTCTGGAAAGTGTTCACGAATCGCGCGCACCATCGTCGCGGCTTTGGCCGCGTAACGTTTTCGCAGCGCGGGCAAGTGCCGGTGGTACGCACCGCTGGACAGCGCCCGAGAGAGCAACTGCTGCAGCAGGTTCGATGTGCCAAAGTCGTGATTGCCTTTGATCCGCGACGCTGCCGCGAAAACTTTGGGCGGCAACACGCCGAACCCGACTCGCGCGCCGGTCGCAAATGGTTTGCTGTAAGTGCCCGCATAAATCACGCGATCGGCAAAGCGCGTCATCAGCGCGGAAGGAACATCTTCTCCGGAGAAGCGCAGTTCGCGATATGCCGCATCTTCAACGAGGTAAATCGGATGGCCCGCGAGTCTTTCGTACTTTGCCAGCAATGCGACCGATGCCGCTTTCTTTTCAAACGAAGTCGTTCGCCCCGTCGGGTTTTGAAAATACGTGACGAGGTAAAGCAGCTTCACGCGCGGGAGTTCACCCGCACGCTTCAACTCTTCGAGCACTTGTTCAAGATGCGCGAGGTCGATGCCGTCTTCGAGCAACCGCACCCCGCGGCAACGCAAGCCACGGCTCTGAGTGATGCCGAGGTAAACGAAGTAAGTCGGATCTTCCACGAGCACGATGTCGCCTTCGTCGCAGAGCGCTTCGGTGGTGATGTAGAGCAGTTGTTGCGAGCCGCCGGTGACCAACGTGCGTGCGGGATCGTGAACACCTGAGGGCTTCGCGGCATCGGAACGCGCGAGATGAGCGGCGGTGAGTTCGCGCAGATGTGGGTCACCATTTGTCGAACCGTATTGCAGCGATGGGCGGCCGCCGCGAGGTGATCGAAGAATTTCATCGAGCAGTTCGCGGGTTTCATCCACAGGTAACGAGCTGTTGTCCGTGAAACCAGCAGCGAGCGAAATCAGATTGGGACGATCGAGCGTGAGCTGCATGAGCCACGAGATCGCCGGCTCAGGTGTGCGGCGCGCGAGTTGGGACAACGCGGAACGTTTCATGGGGCGACGAGCCTCGCGTAAACAGGCCCGGCCGCAAAGCGGTTTGTCGTCACTCGAAGACAATCACGCCCTTCGCGTTTCGTCCGCTCAACATGTCGTTGAAAGCCTGACCAAGTTGATCGAGCGAATATGTGCGCGTCACCAATTCATCCAGAAGCAACTCGCCGCGGTCGTAGTGCGCGAAAATTTTTGGAAAATCTCGCGACGGCACGCAGTCGCCGTAGAGCGGCGTGACGTACGTCTTGTTCCACATGAACCACGGCATCGGCACCGTCACAGGATCGTTGATTCCGCTGACCTGCAACGCCATGCCGTCATTGCGAATCATCAGTAGTGGCGTGAACGCAAGATGCGGAACTGACGTCGCTTCAAACGCGTAGTCCGCGCCGCGCCCGCCGTTCAACTGCTTCACTTCTTCAACGACAGCGCGCATCTCGCGATCCTCCTTGTTCGCCTGGATTGTGTGGGTCGCGCCGAACCGTTTCGCGCGTTCCAGGCCTCCCGCGTGCAAATCAACCGCGATGATCTTCGCGGCGCCGCTGATTCGCGCACCCTGAATGATGTTCAATCCGACGCCGCCGCAACCAATCACCACCACACAGGTGCCTCGTTCGATTCGCGCCACGTTCACCGCTGAACCAAATCCAGTCATCACGCCGCAGCTCACGATGGACGCGGCGGTGAATGGAACGTTTGCGGCCAGCGGCGTCACAGCTTCGGCGCGCACGAGTGCGAGATTCGAAAGCGTTCCGATGTTGAACGATCGGTCGATGTCATCGCCACGCCATGCCGTTCCGCCCGTGTGAGCGTGACCGCCAGAACGTTTCATCACGTAAGCCGGTTTGCTTTCTTCACACAAAACCGCGTGACCGCGCTCGCACTGAAAGCAGTGGCCGCAGGGAATCGCCCAGTTCAACACGACGCGATCCCCCACGCGGACGTGCGACACACCAGCACCAACCTCACGCACGACTCCGGCGCCTTCGTGGCCCATCACGAGCGGTCGCTTCCAGTTCAGCGATGCGTAATCCGTATGGCAAATTCCTGCGGCACGAATCTCGACCAAGACTTCACCGGCGTCCGGGGATGCAACTTCCACTTCCTCGATCGTAAAGTGACCTTGCCCGTCAGCAATCGCGGCTCGCGCTTTCATCTTCGCGGAGGAGGCTGCCAAGTTGCGTGGCAGTTGAAAATGGGAACCGCTCAGCGTTGCGTCTCTTTGAAGCGCGCGAAGCCCCGCTGCGTGGCGGGCGTGGCTATGGCGAGGACGGTTTCGAATGCCGGCGAATCAATTTTTACGCCTGATGCTTGTACTTTCCAGCACATTGGGATCCTAAGCTTAGAATTCCACGTGGACAAGTTGTCGCG
>JADMIO012791396.1_pt1 | contig 27813 bp, 20 predicted proteins | sample 8958161 | NCBI WGS metagenome assembly JADMIO01 (sample SAMN16585339, study PRJNA669376) | soil metagenome | isolation source: Crop rotation soil | place: USA: Cullars Rotation, Alabama | collected 2011
TTTCTCTACGCGGTCAGCAACGCCGGCAGCATGCTCGCTCTTCTCGGTTTCCCGTTCCTGCTTGAGCCCGCGTTTGCGATACGCACGCAAAACTGGATCTGGGCAGTCGGGTATGCGGTGCTCGTCACGCTTGTAATAACGTGCGCTGTCCTGCTCAACGGGCGGAAGGCGGTGGCGAGTCATACCTTTGTCGTCGAGGAACCCGTTGTCACAGTTAAACCGGCGCAGCGCTTTGAGTGGGTTCTGCTGGCGTTTGTTCCCTCGAGCTTGATGCTCGGCGTCACCACGTTTATCGCCACTGATGTGGCCTCAGTCCCGCTGATCTGGATTATCCCGCTCGCACTCTATCTTTTGACTTTCATCCTCGCGTTTGGAAACAAGCAGCTCATCAAGCTGCCTTTGACGTCGATCCTGTTTCCGATCGCGTTGCTCGTGCTGGGCGCGTTTGTGATCCTCGCGCCGCCGGTTTCAGTGTGGGTGACGATCAGTTTGCACTTGGTGGTCTTCTTTCTCGCGGCGCTCGTATGTCATCAACGGCTCGCGCAAAGTCGCCCGCCAGTCAGCAAGCTTCCCGAATACTATCTTTGGATCGCGGTGGGTGGAGTGCTCGGTGGGATCTTCAACGCGTTGCTCGCGCCGTTGTTGTTGTCGACGCCGCTCGAGTATCCGGCGGCCATTATCCTCGCGCTGCTGGTGCGGCCAGTTAACGAGCAGAAGACAAAGTCCTGGTTGAGAATCACGTTTCCAACGTTCATCTTCGTGTTAACGTTTGCGCTGGCGATAGTTGTCCCCCGCTTTGAAATGCCGGAGAAACTCCAGAACGGTCTCGTGCTGTTGCTGCCGCTCGTCTTATGCTTTGCGCTGAGTGTTCGTCGCCCGCTTGTTTTCGCGCTCGCGCTGGCGGCATTGATGGTTGCGTCGATCCCTTATACGAACGCCGCGGTGCAGACACTCGCGACCGAGCGAGACTTTTTCGGCGTGTGGCGCGTGACGACCAATCCGAATGAAGAGTTTCGACGCCTGTACCACGGCAGCACTGTTCACGGCGTACAGTTGAATGACGAATCGCGCAAGTGTGAGGCAACGTCGTATTATCATAAGGATGGACCACTGGGCCAGGTGTTTGAAGTTTATAATAGCAAGCCCTCGATCAAGCCAGTCGCCGCCACTGGACTCGGCTCGGGCACGATCGGAACGTATGCGGCCACCGGACAGGAGTGGGACTTTTACGATATCGATCCGGCGATCGTCCGCATTGCTTCCGACCCGCGCTATTTCACATTTTTGAGCGACTGCACGAAGGCGCACTATCGCGTGATTCTCGGCGATGCGCGTTTGCGACTGCGCGAAGCGCCTGCCGGTAAGTATGGACTGCTGATCATGGACGCGTTCAGCTCCGACTCGGTGCCGGCGCATCTTTTGACAATCGAGGCGATGAACCTGTATCTCGACAAGCTGTCGACCGATGGCTTGCTCGCGTTTCACATCAGCAATCGCTATCTGAATCTCGAACCGTTGTTATCGGGCTTGTCGCGTCGGGCCGGACTCGTGGGTTTCATACGTCGAGACGAGGAGCGCAATGTAGTGGGAAGATATCCTTCGGTTTGGGTGGTGATGGCTCGTAACGATTCCGCTCTCGGCTCGATCGCTGACGACGATCGCTGGCGTCGCGTGCAGGGAGACATGGTCTGGACCGACGACTTCTCTAATATCTTGAGTTTACTTAAGTGAGCTACAAGAGAAGGTCCATTATGTGCTTTTTGTGGCTAAAGGAGTAACAGATGAAACAGTGTCCGGTGTGTAAAGAAACTTTCGATGACCAGAAAGCTTTTTGCGACATGGATGGAGCGGAGCTTATCGATCAGACCGACTCTTTGCGTGCGGCATTGAGCCAGGCAAATCCCGCCGCGTCGTCATCTCCCGCATCGGCATGGGTCACGGGTACGATCGGCGGGCTCATTGGCATCATCGTTTGCGTGCTCCTCTACATCCTTTTCCTCGCGCCCGGCCAGCAGAAGGCACTCGAGGAGGAGCGTCGCGCTAATGAGCCGAAGGAAACCACGACCATCAAACCGAGCCAGGTGGCTTTAGTGCCGACCAATAATCAGATCCCTGTTCCGACACCGACCGCGACCGAGACAGGAAGTCCGGCGCAGGAAGTTGCGAGCCCGAGTCCGGCTGCGCCTGCGGCGGCCACTCCACCTCCGGCAGCGCTCAACGATGGTCCAATCGCAACCGGGACTAAAGAGGCAGCCAAAAGCGAGCATGCCATCATCAAGATGAAAGATGGATCGACTGTCGAAGCCGATGCGGCGTGGGAAGATGCGCAGGGCGTTTGGTTCCGTCGCAGCGGTCTCGTTTCGTTTGTCGAGAAGAGTAGAGTCGAGGCGATCACCGAGCCGCAAAAGAAGCCCGCTGAATTAAAGACTCCCTGAGGATTCGTCGTAGGGGTGGCCCTCTGTGGCCACCCCTGGGGAATGGCGAACAGGGGTGGCCACGGAGGGCCACCCTACAACGATGTTAACCGTGGAACGCGTTTATGAGCCGAAGAACGCTGACCATTCTGATTGTTATTTTGTTTGTCCTGCTTGCCTGGGCTTTCTTCTCATCCGAGCGCGGCGTCGCCGGTGTGTTGGAACAAATCGGCGCGGTGATTTCCAAACTCTTTGACTAGATGAACACAACACTCAAACGGACCTTTGAAGTGTATGTGTTTGTCTTCGCTTTCCTGTTTGCGTCGCGACCCTTGAGCGACGGCGATTTCTGGTGGCACTTAAAAACCGGCGAGTACATCGTCAAGAACCTCACGATTCCGCGCATCGATTTCTACTCGTTTACTGTTCCCGGCAAACACTGGGTCGCGCACGAATGGCTGTCTGAAGTCATCTTCTATCTCATCTATACACGCGCCGGCTTCAACACGCTGATCTTTATCTTTACCGTGTTGACGGTGCTCGCTTTCTGGATCGTCTTTCGAGGGACGCAAGCACATCCGTTCGTCAAAGGCTTCGCTATCTTGCTCAGTATTTGGAGCATCATTCCCACCATTGGAGTGCGTCCGCGCACCTTCACTTTGCTGTTAGCTGGAATCTATCTCGAGTTATTGCGTCGTTTTGTTCATGAGAAGGAAACGAAGGCGATCTGGTGGCTGGTGCCGTTGATGGCCCTGTGGGTCAACCTTCATGCCGGTTATTTGATTGGCTTTGTTCTGGTTGGTGTCACAATCGTCGGGGTAGTGCTTGATGCGTGGTTTGTGGGTGAAACCCTCGCCTCACATCGGTCACAACTGAAAAATCTAATCTTTGTTTTCGTCGCTTGTCTAATTGCGGTGAATCTGAACCCACAAGGCCCACGAATCCTTCTGTTCCCGTTCGAATTCTTCCTCTCGCCGATTCAACAGAACCAAATAACTGACTGGCTATCACCCGACTTTCATCAGAGCGAGCTATTGCCGCTATCGCTTTTGATGCTGTTGCCGATCGCGGCCCTCGCATTGTCGCCCAAACGAGCACGACCAAGCGAGTTGTTGCTATTTCTGTCGACTCTATACGCCACTCTGAAGTCCAGCCGGCATATGGCTATTTTCGCCCTCGTTGCTGGACCATTGCTTGCCGATTACTTACAGAACTGGCTGCAGACGACCAGGTTCGGAAGAGTATCTAGACAGACGCGCACGCCGAACACAAGGCGGCGCCAGGTTGTGTTCAATTTGATCCTGTTGGTACCAGTGATAGCCTGCCTGATTCAGTTGAGGTCAGTGATTTATACGCCGCCGACGCAACGACGAGTAGGTGTTCCTCTGAACGCGGTAAAGTATCTTAAAGACAACGGCATCACGGGCCGCACATTTACTGATCCAAACATTTGGAGTGGCTATCTCATCTGGGAAATGCCCTCGAACCCCGTCTATATCGATGGCCGTATCGATATGTACGGCGACGAGTTTGTGAGAGATTATCTCGAAATGATTTCCGGGCTAAAGGCATGGCAGGAGCCCTTTGATAAATACGAGGTTCAAATCGCAATCGTGAGTCCAACATCAGTGCTGCGCCTGCAACTGGAACAGTCGCCGCAGTGGCAGCAGGTCTATCGCGACGAGATGGCGGTCGTCTTCACTCGTAAGAAATGAGCTACTTAAAATCACTATTCACCCTTTTGTGTTGTGGGTGCCTTTTTGTAGCTCAACACTCGTCGAGTAAACAGGAGAACAATCTTGGGGTAGTGCGATTTCCCAAAGTATGGACGAAGAAGCTGGCGGACGGGAGAACTGTCGCGTTCGCGAATCCGCTTGGTTTCGAGGTGCGAGCGAAGAAAGGCGCCGAGCCTGAAGAGGTTATCTTCGCAATGAAAGACTTGTTCATTGATGCGAAGGGAAGATCTGTATCAGCCTACAGCGATGATTTCTATGCTGTTAGTGTTGACGGGAAGTTCCGTGTTCGTCGGGCTGGTGCGGATGAGTGGCAGCGTGCCGAACAACTCCCAAACACTCAGCATGAGATTCATTACTACAAGTACACGCCCGATTCTCTCACGCATACAGAAGACGAAGTGATTTATCACGGCAAGAAATATCGTAAGAGCGGAACGTTCTGGCCCAATACATCCGCTCTCGTTTCAACGAGCGGCGCGTGGTTGGCGGTCTTCAGTTACTCAAGCTCCGCGAAGCCACGGACGTCATGGTCTCCACTCGATGGCGGCATGCCTGACGAACCTACACCGGGGAAGATGTTTATCGATATTTACGACACGTCCTCCGGAGAACGAGTGCAGACTAACAACTTCCGTTACAACACGAGTCCGGCGAGCTTATTCGGAGGCGCGAAGTGGATAGGCGATGATTATCTGATCGTACCGCTCGATCCCATTCGCTATTTCGATATAGCAAGTCAAGCGTGTTTTCTTGGCATTTTGCGGCGGCGCTAGATCAAATTTGACCTGACTTTTGTGCCTCTGCGCTTCTTTGTGGCTAAGATCGGCTGAAGATGACAGCACTACTATCTTCATAAACCAGTTTCCACTTCTCGTGGTCGTTTCTGAGCAGGCTGGCAAGTGGCGCGTCGGGAGAGATCAGCACGGTCTTAATGCCGTAATGATCGAGTGAGCTGGCCCAGTCGCCGGCGCCGTCATACGTCCTCATTGCCTCCGCGAAAAACGCGTCGCCATAAACATCAGCACGGCCATCGATGTACACGCGATATTCCGGATAGAGTTGATAAATCAGATAACCGCCCCAGCCGTAGCGATTGTAGATCGGTCCGGGCAAGTGTTGTGACTTGAGGAACTCGACTGCAGCGACGGGATTCCGGAGTGTCGCATAGTTTCGCTGGTGCGACGCGAAATGCCAGAGTCGAAACACGCCTAATGCCAACGGTGCGAGCAGCAAAACGATATTGACGAGCAGCATGAGGCTGGTCGGGCGTGTTTCCGGGCCAGTGAGCAATTTGTCCCAGCCGCGATCTTTGGCAATGGCCCAGAGATGTTTTGCGAGCACGGGCGCCGCGAAGAGGGAAAAGATCGGAATGTGCCGGACTGAGCGTAGCGCGCCGAGCGCCGTGATCAGTACGAGAAAGATCTCGCCGAGCCGCGCGCGTGTCGGCGAAAGCGCCATTGCGGCAAAAGTGCCGAGTAACAGAGCTGCGAGCGGCAGGTAAGTGATCTTATGAAAATCAGGGGAGGCCCACTCCTGTATGAATGCGGCCATCGACGTGGAGGTAAGCGTTTCGTAAGGATAGGAGAACATGCGAAAGCCGTTTGGATTGAGCGGCACGGTAGCGGTGCAAACTATTAAAACGATGAGCAGCAGTCGGACGTGATGCCACTCTCCGTCGAGCACAGCGCGGACGATGTAAAGCCCGATCAAGGCAAGACCCAACGCCCAACCCGCATGAAGATTGACCCAGACGAGCATGAGCGGCACGAGCCACCACAATCGCCGGCTTTGTTCCTTTGGATCGAAGCGCTCGAGCATGACGATATAGAGACTTGCAAGTAAAAGCGTGAGCATCTGCGGGCGTACGCCGAACAGTGGCGACGAAGCAGCGGCCGCGAGCAGGATCGCAATGCCGGCGGCGTACGGTCTCCCATCGCAGCGACGATAAGTCAGCCACAATGCGATGACGATGATCAATGAGAAAATCGTGACGAGGCCGACGAGACCAGTCAGCCGGTAAATGACTGTGATGATCACTTCCGACAACCACTCGTGGGCCACCCACTCGCTTCCTTGTTTAGTGAACGAATAATCGTCCGTGTGCGGAATACTGCGAGTGTCGATGATCTGCTGGCCGGCTTTGAGGTGCCACCACAAGTCGGGATCTATCGTTACTGACTGGCGCACTGCGAGCACAAAGATCATTGACAGGAGAACGACAGAAAAGACTCTGCGGAAAGTAAGCGTGCCAGGTTGAATAGGATCAGCTTGCATGCTGTCAGAGATCGTCATGGAACCCAGACCCGCAAACAATGGAAGAACGTCAGCAACAACAGGCCGAGCAATCCTACCTTAAACAACTTGTTCATCGCGTAAAAGCTTACGCGCGGTGCGAGTCCGATGAACACGGGAAACGCAAGTAGTAAATGCCGCGGTAATCCCATGTAGGGACTGCTGACGTGCATGCCCGTGTGATAGCCAAAAGACACAATAAAAATAATTAAAGCGTAAACGCGATAACTACTCCGCAAATGGCGCCAACTGATTACCAGGATGGCCACCATACATGCTCCCAGAACCAAATCAGTAATGGTGGGCACATTGTGAGCCTGCCAGAGTTTCACGAAAGCCAGATACAACGCATGTAGTGGAAAAAGGAAGTCTTGCTCGGCCACAACTCGATGCGCTGACGATGAGATTACGGTTGAGTAAATGAACCCATGGAAACTGGAGAGGTCCGGATAGGAATCTGCGAGTGCGAACGTTCTGTAAACGATCCAGAGACCATACGCCAGAGGAATCAAGAGAACACTGGTAAAGGCCAGAGGTTTTCGTTCCTTTGCAGACCAGAGTTCCATCACGAGAGGGACAACCAGAAACAGACCTTGTTGTCTTGTTAAGGTAGCAAGCGCACCGCAAAGACCGGCCAATAACCACTGACGCTTTCGCGCAAAATAAAAGAGCAAGACCGAGAACAGCAAAAACGGACTTTCAGTGTACGGCGCATAAAAAACGTAACTCCCCGGAAAGACAGCGAGGAGAAGTGTTGCGCGAAAGGCCAGTTCTTCATTCAGATCAAGGCGCGCCAGCCGGTAAAAACAGAAGTACAGGACCACGGTGGCAAACGTCGCCACCAGGAGCAGTCCGAATAGCGGGTCGCCGGTCAGATAAAAGATTGGCTTCGCCATTAATGACAGTAATGGGTGAAAGGAGGCGGAGCCGTCCGAGATGCTGAAGCCCCGAGAGGTGGCCCAAATGTAATACTGCGCATCCCAGCGAAACCATGGTTGAACAAAAATGCGGCCAAGCCACGTTGTCAGAGGAAATGATGGGGGCCACGCTGGAACGTTAAGTTCAAGAGGGCTGAACTCTGCGTTGACTCTTCTGATCAGTATCGATGGAAAGAGCGCTACCACGCTCGTCAGGAGGCGCAGCAGTAACCATAGACCGATAAGTTGTTTAAACGGCCACCGCAGGAAGAGGTTGTCGCGCATGATATGGTTGGGTTCCGCGCTGAATGCGGAGCCGGTGGTCGTACTGCACAAGGTCCATGTTACCCGTCACGCTATCTCTCTCTCTCGAGCAAAACTTGAAACGGCGAAGCTCTCCGGAACGGACTTCGGCACGATTAGCCACATCAGCCCGATTACGAAAAGAAGTGGTGGCCACGGCGTCAAAGTGACGTAATTATGAGAGATGTGATGGAATACCGGTAGGATCAAAACCAGCAATACCAAGCCTAACACCAAATCCGATGTCCGAAACTCGCGTCTCGCAGCAACCAAGCACAATGCGGGCAGCAGTGTCACCATATACTGGACCCAGCAGATTGGCTGAAGAATCGTGGAGGCGGCGAGCATGATCATAAACGCTGAATCAAAATTCCTGGCCCGCAGGGACAAAAATATGGACCAACATAAGACCGATCCGGCCATGATAAAAGCCCCTGCTAGCCCAAATGAGCGCAAGCCGACAGTCCAGGCCGAAAAGTTCAAGGGATAAAACTTATACTCCTCAAACACTACTCGTCCGACCCTAAAATAATAATCGTAGAGCGTTGCACTTCCGACCCAGCCTGCCATGACAGCATTGGCAGCAATGAAGACAACAAAGGCGACCACGGGAGCGCGCCAGCGGCGGTTTACCAACAAGAAGATAGCAATGGGCCAAGCGTATAGTTTGATCGAAATCACAATTCCCAAGACGATTCCCGCTTGAATGTCTTTTCCAGCTTTAAGCGACAACCAGACGAGAGTGAGTAAGAGAAGTATCGGAATCATCACCTGGCCATGATAGAACTCAATGAACATTGGCTGCCAGGAAACGAACGCGCACACGGTCACCAACACTGGAGTGGGGGCATGGCGACCGCCGAAGTGTCTGACGATGAGAAACACCGCCAATATCAAACATCCAACCTCAAATACCATCCAGCTAATCATTGCCCAGAAGTAAGGAAGATAAGAAAAGGGCAGGCCGATCACGGCCACAATGGGAGGGTAAGCCGAGACCTTAATCCAGTCAGTCAACTGCGGATCAAACTGAGCGGCAAGATCATGGAGTGGCGCATAAAGATTTGCACCCCCACGCAAAGCATGGCCCATCAAAAAGAACTGTGGAAAGTCCTTTTTAGAGATACTTTCAGAAAACAGAGAGTGAATCAGATCCCGCACGCTTATAAGGCAACTTATAGCTGTGGTGACAAATAAAACAGTTAGTAGCTTACGGCGCATGTTGAATGGGTGATCTGATCTATTCCGACGGCAGGTATGCACTTAACAATTTTTTTTTGCAATTGCGATCAGGCTGAGACCTTTCCAAGGAGAAAGTTTATCCATCCGACTCACTAAGGGCATTGCCACATCCGCGACTTTTAGCTGGAGCCGCGAGATCTTATTCTTGCGAAGAACCTTGCCGTTTAGCCACCAACCGGAAACAGAAAACCGATTGAAGTCTAAAATCTCTTCGACCTCGAAACCCGCCGCCGTCAGCGATTGCTGTAGCTGTGCTCGGGTGTAGCGTTCGCGTCGACGCAAAGCCTTATCCAGTTCTCCGAATAGATTTGGATTCTGAGGAACGAAAACCAGTGCTCGTCCGCCCGGTTGCAGTGCCGACCAAACGTTTCTTAGTACCGCCTGATCGTCTGCAACTCTATCCAACACATTCACCACCAGTGCGGTATCGAACTTTTCCTGCAACCCATCGAAATCCGTCGCTTCGCCGGGATTTAAGTGAAGTACGTGAAGATAAGGTTTGCCGAAAGAGAACGATTGCAGATACCGCAGGCAATGCGGGTTGTAGTCGGTCGCCACGTAAAGCTCGCGCGGAATGAATTGACTGGTGAGTGTTGCAATGCCGGCGCCCACCTCGAGCACTCGGTCGCCCAGATATGGTCGCAGTGTCTTTCCGATCCAGAAATTCAATCGCCGTGCGTGTTTCAGTCCTGAAAGAATGGAGGAACCGTATTCGTCCTCGGCATAAAGATCATCGATCATCCAGTAGCGCAGCATCGCAAGGAGCGCAAGCACGCCGTCCCGCGCTTTTATCTTTTTCCCCTCTTCACGTGTGCGCGGCAAGTACCGAATCGGAGCTTCGAATACACGCGCGCGACGCTTTGCGAGCTTGAACGTGATCTCAACCTCGAATCGAAAATCGTTGCTCCGGATCGGTATCGATTTAAGCAGGTCGGTCTTGATCGCCTTATAGCACGTCTCCAAGTCAGTCAGGTTCAAATCCGTTAACCAGTTACTCGCCGAGGTGAGTAACTTGTTGATGGTTGTATGCCGATGCATCAGAGCGCGGCGGTAAGGGGCCGATAAGTAGCGGGAACCAAAGACGGCGTCAGCACCTTCATTCGCAAAAGGCACGAGTAGCGATGGAATGTCTGCGGGATCATATTCCAGGTCGGCGTCGTGAATAATGCTGACCTCGCCAGTAGAATGCGCGACGGCTTTTCGAAGTGCAGCGCCTTTGCCGAGATTTCGATCGTTTCGCAGCAATACGATTCGAGAATCGCCTGCCGCCAGTCGCTGCAGAATAGCCCACGTGCCATCTGTACTGTAGTCGTCGACAACAATCACTTCCAGGCTGCTGATAAGCGGGTGATCCAAGGCCAGCACCCTCTTGAGACTTGCTTCAACCACGTGCTTTTCGTTGTACACCGGCACCATCACACTGAGGCGGAAGGACGTAAGTGGTTGCGGAGTGACCGCCGAGTCAACGGACGGGGCGACTTGAGAGGAAAAAGTCTGGGTCAGCCGTCGGAAATTCCGAGCGTCAGGCTTATCTAACTTCGGGTTCGGCATCGTTGTCGCTCCCTTTTGACTCTGGGTAAGACACTTTTGGGTAGAACCGACCGCGCAACCACCGTGCCGATAAAAAATCCTTAATTTTTACGAGTTTTCTGTTCTTAAGGTGGGCGCTTGAACAACAACTGCTCGCCAGCGAGCAGATAGTGAGTAAACGCGAGACAAAGTTTAAAGTCAGGGCAGAATCAAGCCGAGGTCAGTGTTCCCCGGTCAACGAGGATAAACACGCGACACGGGAAGCGGTTGAAGGAAGGTTCAGTCTTAGAGTTTCTGGACGCGCCCGCAGTGGCTGCTACTCGAGCGCCATCCAAGGAAAGTCCCGCGAAGGACCGCATCAGGAGAGTTCGTTGACGCCGGTTTCTTCCACTTTGTACTTTCGCTCGCAGCGACTGCAGGTTGTAACCGGCTCGCCGCTGGGTTTTAAAGTTTGACCACAAAAACATACCCATCCGCCGTGTCGAGCAGGGTTTCCATAGATCAGCTCATGAGGACGAACATCGCGAGTGACGACAGCGCCGGCTCCGACGAGACAACGTTGGCCGAGTCTGACACCGCAAACAATCGTTGCGTTTGCGCCTATCGTCACCCCTTCTTCAATCCAAGTTTCTACGGGTACCCAGTTAGCATCACGACTGCGCGGAGTTAGATCGTTCGTCAACACTGCGTTTGGACCAAGAAATACGTTGTCCCCTACGTGAACGTGCTGCCATACGCAGACTCCGTTTTTGATGGTGATGTTGTTTCCTAATTTGACTCCACTCTCGATAAAGGCATGGTCGCCGATGTTGCAGTTCGAGCCGATAACAGCACCCTTCAACACATGCGCAAACGCCCAAATGCGCGTGCCTTCTCCGACTGCATCTGTTTCGACGAGCGCTGTCTCGTGAATGAAGGGAACTTTAGGGTTGTCCATAGAGTGAGGATATTACATCTAGTACGCCCCAGAGGTAGAATTCCCACGGGTATGATTGGGTTGTAGACACACTCTCATAGTCAAGGTATTTGCCTTGATTTGTTGGGCCATTGCAGAAACAGGGAAGTGTAACTGTTCCAACCACCCTGAGATTCTTAAGGTGGTCCTACGCCTTACTGCGGCGCTTCAATATCAGGTAGCCAATTGCGACAACAATAACGAGAATGGCTACGATCGTCATCCAGTCAAATCGCATCGATCGGGAGTGCTCCTCTGACAGAATTATCGAGCTGTCAAACGACTTATCTTAAACTAATTCCGCACCGGCAAACGCGGAAACTGCGTCGGCGTGCTATTTTCCTTAGCCTTCAATGATTCCGCATAGTGATAGATAACGCGATCTTTATCCGGTACCAGGCCCACGACCTCAATCTCGTTCTTGATTACTGCTGCAAACTGTTTATTACCACGTACGACCGCGTCGTCGCCCTTCTTGAAGCCCCAGACGATCGCTGCCGGCGCCGTGTAGGGAAAGATTAGCGCCGTCGTAGCCGCCGCGCCCGCTGCCATCATGCCGGTGCGATTGCCTCCTTCTGCAGCCGCCGATAGTTGCACGGGAATCTTGGTGCCGTCGATCGCGATGATGCGCTCCATTTCGAACGTCAGCGCGCCCCCACGACCGAAACTCCCGGCTTTTTTAACGCGCACAACCTTCGCGCGCGCAATTGTCCCGCGCGGGATGATCAGCGCGTCGTCAATAATGACAGGCCGTGCTACTGAGAATGCGATCGTGTTGTTGAGCTTGAAATCTGCGGAAGAGACCGGGTAAAGCGTCTCCACGATAACGGCTGAACCCGACGGCAACTTGACCGTTTTGACCAGCGCGTTCGAACTAGACGCGCCGGCCTCGGGAAGGTTGGGCGGCCCGTTCGGAACCACCGACATCACTTGCAAAACATTCTCCGGCACGCCGCGACGTTTGAGATCGTCGAGCACCGGGGGAAAGATGTCGAAGTTGCACGCCGTTGTGAGAATTGTGGCGATAATGAGGTCGGATCTCATTCCTTTATGAACCATCGACAGGACGTCGCGGTTCATCAGGATTCGTGGAGAGCGTTGTTGGGTCTTTGAGGTTTGCCCGAATACCCCGGTGGATGTCGCTATTAATAGAACGAGGACGATAGTCAACCAGTGTTTCCATCTCATAACTCGGACTCCTGGCGCCGCACAAACTTATGGGTAAGCCACTGTTGGCAAGCAATGTGCCGGGAAAAACCCTTTAATTCGTCGTATTAGGGCGCGCTCGGGTGGGCGCTCAGACACAACTGCTCGCCAGCGAGCAGTCAAGTATTAGCCGCGGATTAACGCGGAACAACGCAGATCTGCGTTTATCCGCGGCGGTCCGCGGCGAGGCTAACGGTTTCCAGTTCGGTCATCACGCCTTTCTCGAGGTGCATCTGCTCGGAGGCAAAGCTCGCGGCGTGTGGGTCGTGCGTAACGAGCATGATGGTCTTATTCAACTCGCGATTCAGTGTTGAAAGTATTTGCAGGATCTCTTCCCCTGACCGCGCGTCGAGGTTGCCGGTCGGCTCGTCTGCCAGAATCAGGTTTGGGTCGGTCACGATCGCGCGCGCAATTGCGACGCGCTGCTCCTGGCCGCCGGAGAGTTGCTTTGGTTGATGATGCATGCGGTCGCTCAGTCCGACGAGGTCGAGCGCGGTCTCGACGTTCTTGCGTCGCTCAGCTTTCGATAGCTTCGTCAACAGCAACGGCAGTTCGACGTTCTCAAACGCCGTCAACACGGGCACGAGGTTGAAAGTCTGAAAGATGTAGCCGATGTGCCTGTTGCGCCAAACTGCGAGCTGACTCTCGGACATGCGCGTCAGTTGCGTGCCCAGCACTTCGACTTCGCCTGACGTCGCTCGGTCGATGCCCGCCAGCAGATTCAAGAGCGTCGACTTGCCGGAGCCGCTCGGTCCCATCAGCGCCAGAAAGTCGCCTTCGTGCAACTCGAGATCGACGTTATCCAGTGCGACGACTTCAAAGCCATCGCGATTGAAACGCTTACTCACGTTGCGCACTCGTACTATCGCTTCAGACATGTTTGCACCTTCTCTTCTCTGTGTACCCTCTTAGTTTAGAGTTCAAGCTTTAGCTTGTTCGGGTGGTGTCTTAAATTGATCGATTTACTCTGCGTCCTCAGCGTATCTCAGCGTTCTCTGCGTTAAACGGCAACTCAAACGCAGAGCGCGCCGAGATACGCTGAGAAGCGCAGAGAAGATTTCAAATTAAGACACCACCCTTGTTCGCCTGACATCAAAGACCGCAAGCTAAAGCTTGAACTCTAAACTAAGAGGGGGCATAGAAGCACAGTCATTGAACTTTGACTCGATCTCCGTCGCGTAGCTTATCGACTCCTGCTACCGCGACGGACTCGTTGCCACTCAATCCATCGAGGACTACGTAAGCGTCGCCGGACTCTTCTCCGGTGCGGATTGTTCGTTGCTCAACCTTGTTACCTTTAACGACGAACACAAACGAGCTGTTGTCTTGTTTCACGACCGCGGTCTTTGGAACGAGCACACGCGCGATCGATTTGTTTTCAGTTGTGGGAGCTTTGTCGGATAGGAAATTGACGCGCGCGTTCATCTCCGGACGCAATCGCTCGTTCGGATTCTCGACCTTCACTTTCACCTGGACCGTCGACTTCGCGCGGTTCGCTTCGGGCGCGATCTCTTCGATGAAGCCGGTGAAGCGCAGATTCGGATACGCTTCGGGAACGATCTCGGCCCGTTGCTGCGGCTTCAGGCGCGCAAAGTCAGTCTGGCTGATGTCGATCTCGACTTGTAAGTCAGTAAGATCTGCCAGATCGACAACCGACGTGCGTGCACCGGAACCACCGAACGCAGACGGGCTAACCATCTCACCGCGCTCGACGATGCGCTCCAGGACTGTGCCGGTAACGGGCGCTTTGATCTCGGTCGCGGCGAGTTGCGTGTTGGCGTAGTCGAGCGCGGCTTTCATCTGCCGCACTTCGGCTTCGGCGGCACGAATCTCTTCCACGCGTGGACCGATGTCAGTCATCGCACTTGACTGGCGTGCGGCCTGAAGGAGCGCGGCGGCGCTATCGCGGTTTGCGAGTGCGCGATCGTAGTCCGCTTTCGAAGAGACACCGGAGCGGTAGAGTGAATCGGTGCGCTGGTATTCAGCTTCGGCGTTCTTCAGGTTTGCTTCGGCTTGCAACACGGCGGCTTTGTCTTTCAACTTCTCTTCGGGACGCGAGCCGGTTTTTAGACGATCGAGTCGCGCCTGTGAAGCGGCGAGGTTTGCCTGCGCCTGATTCACTTGCGCGCGAAACTCGCTGTCTTCGAGCCGGACCAGGACTTGTCCTTCCTGAACGTTGTCGCCCTTCTCGACGCCGATCCACGCGACGCGTCCCATCACTTTCGCGCCGACGGCGATCTTGTGATGGGCCACGACGTAACCGGAAGCCGTCAGTACGCTCTCGCCAGCCGATGCGCCGCCATCCTCCGTGCGCACCGTCGCGACGGAGATCGTCTTCGTGCCTGAAAAGAGAAACACATAACCAAGTGCGACGAGGGCCAGCAACACGGCGATGCCAAGGAGCAGAAGCTTTGGCGAACGATTATTCGCAGCCGGCGACGGCGCCGGCCCACGATCGATCTTCAAGCTTCGCAGCCGCTTGTTGAGATCGTCCTTTTGCTCGTTTGATTTCGTGCTGGTTACCATAAAATCTTTGACAAGATTTTCAAGATTTTTTCAGGATTAACAAGAATCATGTAAATCTTGAAACAGCTGGTAAGTCCTGTCTGACTATGCTCTCAGCGCGTCAACGATCTTGAAGCGTGATGCGCGTATCGAAGGCAAGAACGATCCCACTAACCCGATCACGCCGCCGAAGGCCAGGGCGATGAGCATCAAGTCAGCCGTCACTCGAAAATTGAACGCGATCTCGCTGAACGTGTTCCAGTTTGACGTTCCGGTCGAAACAAAATTCAACGGCAGGGCTAACACGATTCCGATCGCTGCGCCGATCAACGCGATCGCCATCGACTCCAACAGAAACGCGATCAAAATGCTGATCCGGCTAAACCCAAGCACACGAAGCGTCCCGATCTCTTTGGTGCGTCGCGCCACCGCGGCGTACATCGTGTTCATGCCGGCGAACGCTGCGCCGACGGCCATGATGAAGGCTATGAATACCGCCAATCCCTTCAGTGCGCCCGAAGCCACGCCTTGCTGGTCCTCGTAGAAAGTGCGCTCTGATAATGCCTTCAAGTGCAGCTTCGGATCGTCAGTGATGCGCTTGCTGAGCGCAGACAAAGCATTCGCATCTTTGGCGCGCATCAACACCGACGAATAGGTCTCGCGCTTCGTCGTACTGGCGAGCGAGTTGATATCGACCCAGATCTCCGATTCAAAAGCCTTGCCCGCTGAGTCAAACAAACCGACTACCGTGTAATCAGTCGTCTGGATGCGAAAACGATCGCCGATGTCGAGTCCCTGAAATCTTTCCGCGATGCGCTTCGAGACGACAGCTTCCGTCAATCCCGGTTGAAAGAGCCGGCCTGCAACCGTTTGAAACCCCGAGCGCAACTTGAACGACATTGGACCAACACCACGCACCGTCACGTTCGAGCCCTGGCTCATCCCTTTGCGCGCTTTGTAGATCAGCGTGACGACCTCGCCGGCTGCGAGTGGCTTGTCAGCTTCGCGTTCGACGCCGTCGAGATACATCAGATCGTTGAAGTTCTCGCGGGTGAGTGAACTGTTCAACTCAGCAGTGCTGCCTTCGCGCAAGACGATGAGGTTCAGCGGCTCGCCACTGCTTGAAAGCGTCAGGTCGATACCGCGCGCGAGCGCCATCACCATCAGGAAGACCGCAACCGTCAGGCCGATCGTGAACGCAGTCGCGAGTGTGCTGCCTTTTCTGACGATGATGTTTCGGACGTTGTATTTTAGCGGGAGTGCCATCTTATTCAGTGCTCCGCAAAGCTTCGGCGATCGTCAGTCCGGAAACTCGATACGCCGAGTAGACCACGCTGATCAATCCGACGAGAATCGAGAGCCCAAACGCGGCCGCCAGCGTTTGGTTCGTGGGAACGAACGAGATGAAATTCGGAATGTACAGGCTCAGATCGATCGAGCGGAAAAGCAATGAGGCAGCGCCGATCCCGATCGCGGCGCCGATGCACGCCACCGTCAGCGCCTCGCCTAGAAAGAGAGCCGTGATCGTACCGCGCTGAAAACCGATCGCTTTCAACGTGCCGACTTCCTTCGTTCGCTCGCGAACGGTCATCGCCATCGTGTTGCCCATCACGAGCAGGAGTGAAAACGTGATCGCGGCCATGATGCCGTAGAGAAATTGCTTGACTCCGCCCATCATCGTCTGAAAGCTCAACGCGAATTCGCGCTCGCTCTCGGTTTTCGTCGGGGCATCACTGTTCGCGAACATCGAGTCGATTGCCTGGCTCACGCGCGGTACGTCTTCCGGCGCGTTGGCGAGAATGCTGAACGTGCTGGCCTGGTCTTTGGCCCAGGCGGGCACTAGCTCGTTGATGTAATCGTAATGGAAATAGAGCGTCTTCTCGTCAGCGCCGGTGTAAACGCCGCGAATGATGAACTCCACGCTTTGATTATAAATCGGGCTCTTCAACGTGACGCGTTGTCCTGGAGTGAAACCATGAAGCTTGACGAGCTTCGCGCCGACGATCGCGCCCTGCCGGTCGTTGATGAACGACTGCCAGTCAGCGTCCGACATCTTCACCTCTGGGATTACGTCGCGCAGCTTGCGTGCATCGACGGCGAAGTTTGCGAAGAAGTTTTTCTCGTCTTTGTAGATGCCGCCGAACCAGCTGAACGGCATCGCCTCCTTCACGCCGGGCACTGCCTTGATCTTTTGAAGATGGGCCATCGGAATGAAGAACCCGAGCGAGACGGCGTGACGCGAGACGAGTCGCAGCGGGCTGGCCTCTTCGCCGCCGCGGTCAAACTCCGTCAGGATCGTGGCGAGGCTGATGATCAGAAAGAGCGAGACGACGAGACTCGAGATCGTGAGCAGGGTTCGCCGTTTGTTCCGCAGAATGTTCTTGAAGATTAGCTTCGCATACTTCATACGTAGTTCACCCTCTTTTGAGAACTGCTGATTTAATGTAGACGTTACGCACTGGCTGCCGAAAGGTTCTGCGTATTGTAGCCACAAAAGGCACAAAAAGCACAAAAGGCTGGCTTTGTGCTTTGTGCTTTTTGTGGCTAAAAATCTTTGTCGCCTGTGGGCGACAATTTTAGACTATCTCGTCCTGCCGTTCGTCTAAAAACATTGGTCGCTGCTCGAGGCAAAAGTGGTATATTGACTCAACCTGGTTACTGACCACGGTGCCCCTCGACCGAATGCGTTACCTCACCTGAAACAACGAGCATTTCCGAATTCGTGACGGAGCCCATCGTTATGCGAACCGCGTCCCGTGGTGCAAGAAAATTTAACTTCTTATTTGTTCTCTTAATCTGTTTCAGCGGCACCGTTGCAGCAGCTACCAACAAAAAACCGGTTCTGCTTAGTCAGGACACCAGCACGCGCGCCATCGCCCTCGAATCGGTTACGTTTAGGGCTGAACCCTTTTCACCTACGACGAGCCCTGCGTTCAGCAGCGACACGCGAACTCGAATCTGCATCTTCGCAACCGATCTCGAGTTGCTTCCCGGCGAAGGCGCCAACGCCTTCACTTCCGATGTTCAGGACGCTACCGGCAAGATCTATTTACTGCGCGTCGAATACACCGGCCAGGTTCCCAACTTTCCCGGCATCACCATGATCGTCGTCAGACTGGCTGACGATCTCGGCGATGTTGGCGATGTTTTACTGCGCGTGAACCTGCATGGCATGTCGAGCAATCGCGTACGTGTTGCGATCGGACATTCAGGTGGTGGACCAGCCGACGATGCGGGCGCAGTCGCCACTCCTGCTCCCGCAACGCCGCCACCGGCCGATGCGCCGCTCGTTCCGGATCCGTATACCGGGCCTGCTTCAGACGCCGATACCGTGCGTTTTCTCGAACAAGCGAGCTGGGGTCCAACACCCGCTGAGATCGCGCGTGTCAAAGCGATGGGCTTCAAGGCTTATCTCGACGAGCAATTTAATCTCGCGCCCGCGAACGTCGCTAAAGGTTCAAACTATCCGGATCTCACGTTTCCACTCGACGACTCGAATCAACAGTGCCCGACTACCAATCCGGCCGATCCCAATTACAACCAGACTGTTTGCCTGCGCGATAACTTTACGGTGTATCCGTTGCACCGGGCCTTTTTCAGTAGTGCGCTCTACGGAAACGATCAGTTGCGGCAGCGCGTGGCTTTTGCGTTGCACCAGATCCTCGTCGTGTCCGCAAACAGCGAAGTCAACCGTCCGAGTTGGATGACGGCCTATCTTCAGGCTCTCGATCGAAATGCTTTCGGCAGTTATCGAACACTGCTAAACGAAATCGCGCTCACTCCGGCGATGGGTGAGTTTCTCGATATGCGTCTCAGCACGCGCACGAGTCCAAACGAAAATTTCGGACGCGAAGTATTGCAGCTCTTTTCGATCGGCACTGACGTGCTGAACCCGGACGGCACGCCGCAGCACGACGCGCAGGGCAACACGATCCCGACGTATACCCAGGCGGACGTGAACGAGTTTACGCGTGTGTTTACCGGGTGGAATTTCAACACCGCTTTCACCGCCGGGATTACCAACTATCGCGACCCGATGGTTCCTCGTGGCGGCCAGAATCATGACGCCGGTGCGAAGACGCTTCTGAATGGATTTACGATCGCGGCCTGCTCGAGCCCGAATGGGACCGCGAACATCGCTTGCGCGCAGTCAGACATGACGGCGGTCATGACTCACCTCGCGAACCATCCGAACGTTGGCCCATTCCTCAGCAAGCAGCTCATTCAACATCTCGTGACGAGCAATCCGAGTCCCGCTTACGTCGAACGTGTGGCGCGCGTTTTCAATAACGATTGCAACGGACTCTATTCGCAGGGTTGCACGAACACGCGCGGCAACCTGAAGTTTGTGGTCCAGGCGATTCTGTTGGATCCGGAAGCGCGTGGTGATGTGAAGACCGATCCAAACTACGGCAAGCTGCGCGAGCCGGCACAGTACATCAACGGCTTCCTGCGTGCTTTCAATGTGAAGTCGTTTGACAAGACGACGACGAGCGACGGCGTTCTGGGTAACAGATCGACCACTGATTTCACTGGCAGCATCGACCAACCGATTTTCCAGCCGCCGACGGTGTTCAGTTACTACCAGCCGCATTACGAAGTTCCAGGCACGAAGATTCTTGGCCCAGCGTTCGGCATTCTTTCGACGACGACCACGCTGCGTCGCGCGAACAATATCAACACGCTCATTTATTCCGGCGTCAGTACCAACAGCACGCCGACCGCGGGCAGTCCCGATCGACCGCGCGGCACTTCGATCGACACCGCGAATCTCGAAGCGCTCGCCGGGAATCCGATCGATGTGGTCAACGCGCTTGATGCATTGTTACTGCACGGGACGATGCACCCGCAGATGCGCACGTCGATCGTCACGGCGATGAACGCCATCAACGATGCGAACGTCGCCACGCGCAACCAGAAACGCGCGCGCGCGGCGGTTTACCTGGTAGCAACTTCTTCGCAGTACGACATTCAGAGATAACGATCATGGCAATCACACGAAGAGACTTTTTACGTAACAGCGCTTGTGCCGCCGGCGGTATGGCGCTCGCTTCCAGCATCGACACTTTCAGCATCGTTCACGCACTTACGCCGCAGGCTGCGACGGATTATCGAGCGCTCGTCTGCGTGTTTATGAATGGCGGCAACGACGGTAACAACCTGCTGGTTTCGTTGGATCAGTATGACGGACCAGCGGGCAGTCTCGTGGAAGGCTACTCGAACGTGCGCAATGCCGCGGGTCTCGCGATCGCGAAGGCGAGTCTGCTGCCGGTGTCGCCTGCGAGCGGTGGCTCTTACGGTTTTCACCCGAACATGCCGGAGATGCAGACGCTTTTCAATCAGGGAAAACTCGCAGTGCTTTGCAACAACGGTCCGTTAGTTGAACCACTTACACGGACCACATATCAAAACGGGACCGGCAAGAAGCCGCTCCAGCTTTTCTCTCATTCGGATCAGGTCGGCTTGTTTCAAACCGCGATCGCCAACACGGTGAGTCAAACAGGTTGGGGAGGCCGCCTTTCAGATAAGACTCAGGGACTGAATGGTTCGGCGACATTTCCGAGCAACATCTCGATCGCCGGCATCAACCTGTTGTTGAGCGGCGTGGATACCAGGCAGCTCGCGGTGGCCGATTCGAATACTTCGCTCGCAAACGTTCTGCAGCTCACTATGTCAGGCTCGGCGAGCGAGCAGGCGTCGCGACTCGTGTCTTTCAACGAGCTAAGAACGCTCGACAACAGTTTCAAACTCGTGAAAGCGGCGAGTGACACACGCTCGAGCGCGATTCAAACCGACAATGCGCTGAGCAGCGTAAATCCCGCGTTGACTACAGTCTTTCCGAATACATCTTTAGGCCGTCAACTAAAACAAGTCGCCTTATTGATTAAAGCCTGCACCGATCCGCTCGCCGGGATAAATATGAAGCGGCAGATTTTCTTTACGCAAATCGGCGGCTTCGACACTCATTCGGCGGAGATCGGCGGCCACCAAACTTTACTGGCGCAGGTGAGCCAGGCGATCAGTGCGTTCTTTGCTGCGACGGTTGAACTTGGTGTGCAAAACAAAGTGACGACGTTTACGATGTCCGACTTCGGGCGTACGTTCCAGCCGGCGGGCACGGGTGTTAATGCAGTTGGTACCGATCACGCGTGGGGCAATCATCAGTTGATCGCCGGCGGCGCCGTGTTGGGCGGCACGCTTTACGGAACGTATCCGACGCTTCGTCTTGGTGGGCCTGATGATACTGATGGCGGTTCAAATCCGCGTGGTCGTTGGATACCTACAACTTCGGTCGAACAATACGCCGCGACCCTCGCAAACTGGTATGGTTTATCGAGCGCCGATTTGCCGGCCGTGTTTCCTCTGATTGATCGTTTTGCTACTTCGAATCTCGGATTTTTAGCGTGATCTGCCTCATTCGCGTTAATCTGCGTCTAATACGGCTGCTCCTATTCGCCGCTTTGGTGACTGTAGTAGGCGGAATTCTTCTGACGCACAACGCAGGCACGCGGCCGGTGCACGCTTTCTCTGCTGGTCCACCCGCGGGTTACACGGGCGCTCCGCAGGAAGAGCCTGAAGCTTGCGCCGAATGCCACGTGCCACCTGATGCGGGCACGGGAAAAATATCGATCACCGCTCCTCAAACTTACGTCCCCGGACAAACCTATCCGATCACCGTCACGCATACGAATCTCGATCAAACCCGACTTCGCTGGGGCTTCGAACTGACTGTTCTCGATACTGCCTCAGACGAGAAAGCCGGAGAGCTGCAAAGCAGCGACGGTCTGACGCAGGTCTTGAATAACGCTGGTCCAGGTTCGGCGCGCCAGTACATCGAGCACACTGCTGCGGGCACGTTTATCGGCCAGCAAAACGGCGCCAGTTGGACGTTCAATTGGACCGCGCCGGCGATCGATGTCGGCCCAGTGGTTTTCTATGCTGCCGGTAATCAGGCAAACAACGATGGCAACACGTCCGGCGATAATATCTACAAGACGTTTGTCGTTTCAGCGCCTGCTTCGACGACTCCTGATTTTGCGCTCAGTGTCAGCCCGGCTTCGCGAACTGTCGTGCCGACAGGGCCAACATTTTACACGGTGACGGTGACACCGCTCGCAGGATTCACCGGAGAAGTTGACCTCAGCGCTGCCAATCTTCCGGCTGGCGCTGTTGGAGTTTTTATTCCAACGAAGGTAAACGTCACTGATGCGACTTCAAAAAATGCGACGCTTTCGGTGAGTACGAGTGCGAACACGCCGATCGGTAATCATATGTTGGACATCAATGCTCAGTCGGGGACAACACAGCATTCGATCCAGGCAGTGTTGAATGTTGTGAATCCAACCGGCACCGACTTAGTCGTGACGAAGACTGCATCGCCAAATCCGGGCCAGGTTGGTGTCCCGCTTTCCTACCGCATTGTGGCAACCAATACGGGACCGGCAGTCGCGACGAATGTGAGTGTCGCGGACGTCTTGCCTGCCGGGCTGACGTTTGTTTCTGCGACGGCGTCGCAGGGGAGTTGCAACGGCACAGCCACAGTGAATTGCAATCTCGGTAGTCTGGCGGATCTCGGCAGCGCAGTAGTCACGATCGTTGTCACGCCTACTTCCGCGGGTCAGATAACGAATTCGGCGTCGGTTACCGGCACTGAAACGGATCCTGATTTGACCAACAACACTGCTTCTGCGACGACGCTAATTCAACCGGCGGCGCCGTCGCCCACGATGCTCGACGATAATCTTACTGTCAGTACCGTGATTACCGGCCTCGATCAGCCGACCAGCCTCGCTTTCCTTGGACCAAACGATTTCCTCGTTTTGGAAAAGGCAACCGGCAAGATAAAGCGCATCGTCAACGGCATCTTGCACAGCACGCCGCTCGATCTCGCGGTCAACAACGCTTCCGAGCGCGGCCTGCTCGGTATCGCTCTGCATCCGAAGTTTTCTCAGAACGGTTTTGTATACCTCTACTGGACCGAAAGCAGCACGGCTGCTGATACGGCAAACATCGATGAAGTGCCAATTCTCGGTAACCGTGTCGATCGTTACGTATGGAATGGATCGACGCTTACTTTTGATCACAACTTAATTAAGCTCCGATCGCTGCAGCAGGACGCTGGCCAGCCCTCGCGTGGTAATCACAACGGCGGTGTTCTGCGTTTTGGTCCGGACGGCAAGCTTTACATTATCTTCGGCGACAACGGCCGGCGCGGTTTCTTGCAGAACCTTGCCACTGGTGGTCCGGTGCCGGACGATCAGTTTGGTGGACCACAACCCGATGACCAGCATCTCACCGGAGTCGTCCTGCGGCTCAACGACGACGGAACGACGCCTGCTGATAATCCATTCTTCAATGTCCCGACGAGTCTCACGGGCGAAGCTGCGGCCAACATCAAGAAAGTCTTTGCCTACGGAATCCGAAATAGTTTCGGCATGGACTTCGATCCGTTGAGCGGCGCTTTGTGGACGCAGGAGAATGGCGACGATGCGTTTGATGAAATCAATCGCGTCACGTCCGGCTTCAACGGTGGTTGGATACAGACGATGGGGCCGATTAACCGCATCGACGAGTTCCGGTCGATTGAGATGACGTACGGCGCCGGCAACTTGCAACAGCTACGTTGGCCACCGGCTAATACCGCGTTGACGCCGCAGCAGGCGCTGTCGCGGATGTTCATGCTTCCGAGGGCGCAGTACATCGATCCGGAGTTCAGTTGGAAGTACGCGGTGGCGCCGTCGCCGCTCGGGTTTGTGAAGGGAAGAGGACTGGGTCCGCAGTTTGAAGGCGATCTGTTCGTCGGTGCTTCACGCACGACGTTGCTGAACGGCTACCTGTTTCGCTTCAAGTTGACGGCTGACCGCCAGCATTTCTCGTTCACCGATCCGCGGCTCGCAGATCGTGTGGCTGATAACATCGACAAGTTCGATCAGATCGAGAGCGAGAGCCTGCTGATTGGAAAAGATTTTGGTATCACCACTGATATCCAAAGCGGCCCCAATGGAAACTTGTTTGTAGTGTCGCTCTCGAACGGTGCTGTTTATGAGATCAAGTCGAAACCGTCGTTGTTGTTTGTCGCGAATCTGACAGGTTCGCAGGAGACCCCGCCGAATAATTCGACTGCTACAGGCAGAGCATCACTGGCTTTGAGCCCGGACGAGAAGACAGCGCGTTTATCGTTGACCTTTAGTGGACTTTCAAGCGCGCAAACGGATGCGCATGTTCACGGGCCGGCAACGCTGGGCGTGAGCGCGCCGCCAGTTTTCCCGCTGCCGCTGGGCCAGTTGAGTGATTTCTCGATCGTGTTAACTCCTTCGCAGGTGCAGGATCTGAAGAGCGGCCTGTTTTACATCAACGTGCACAGCGTAAATGTTCCGACTGGGGAGATCAGAGGACAGTTTGCTTCGTCGCTCTCGTCAGTGAGCATGCAGTTCAGCGCTACGAGTTACGTTGTGAATGAGAACGCGGGAAGTGTGACGGTTAATGTTACGCGCAGTGGCAACACGACGCAGGCGACGACGATTAACTACGCTACTGCCAACGGAAGCGCAACACAGCCGAGTGACTACACGAGTACCTCGGGGTCACTTCAGTTCGCGCCGGGAGAGACGGTCAAGTCTTTCGTCGTACCCATAATCGATGACGCAGTGGTTGAGGGCACTGAAAGCATCAATGTGATCTTGAGTTCTCTGAGTGCTGGTGCAGTAGAAGGCAGTCCCTTCCTCAGCACGATTTTCATCCTCGACGACGATAAACCCTCGATCCTCGCGGAGGAACTAAGCTTCCGGGCCATCGCCCTGGACTCAGTGACGATGGTGCGCGAGCCGTTCTCTCTCTCAAACATCTTTAATTTTAGCTTCGATCACCACACCCGCATCATGCTCTTCGCCACCGGCGTTGATCTCCTGCCCGGCGAATCTATGTCATCTGTACAGGTTCAACTTGAAGACACCGAGCACCACCTCTACCCGCTCGTCGTCGAGTCCGTCCAGCCGGTCCCCAACCTCCCCTTCTCCCAAATCATCCTCAAACTCCCCGACTCCATCACGACCGAAGGCGACTTTCAAATCAGCCTCACCTTCCGCGGCACGACCAGCAACAAGCCGCTAATTAACATCGTGCGATAGTTGCCACAAAAGGCACAAAAGCACAATGCGGATGTCTTTTTGTTTTCGTGTGCTTCTTGTGCCTTTTTGTGGCTAAAAGGAGAGGGCGATGAAGCCGTCGTCGAGTAATTGGGTTAGGCCGAAGAGGCAGACCTTGTCGGCTGGGATTTCGGGGAGGGTGGTTTCCAGTAGCGAGAATTCGCGGGTGATGTCGGCTACGGTGCGTTGGCCATCGCAAAGACGTAAGAGCGCGCTGGAGAGTGGAGATAGTTGCCAGACGTTCAGATTGTCGTCCGCGTTGCTGAAGACGACGGTCGCATCGCAAGTTGAGATTTGATCGAGTCTCGTTTTGTTTCTCAGGCTGGAGATCAACTCTTTGTAATCGACCTCGAGATCCACCACTAACAAGGAGTCGAGTAAAAAAGGAACAGTGGTTTCGTCCAGACGGTCGGTTTCTTCAATCACGCGTTGGCGCTGATCGCGTACTGGCATTCGCTCCGTTCGCGCGATAGCTGTGATCGCCGCCGGCACGCGCGCCATTTCCTGCAGGTAGCAAGTCTCTACGAATTCGAGGAATTCGTGTTGAAAGCGACGATGGGAATAATAAGGAGTCCAACCGGTATCCTCGTCTGCACGTGTCGACTTTCTTTCCGCTCGCCATCGCAGCCACCGATCGAACACTCGCAACAAGTCGCCACTGTCGTGTAGCAAAGCAACGGGCAGCCAGCGAAACCACGTCGCGAGGTAAGTGACGAAATCGATCGCTTCTTTAACGTAGCCGCGCTCGAGCTCGTCGGTCGGAATCGCATAAAAGTTTGGAAAAATCTCAGGGTGGGCCCTGATCATTTCGATCTCGATCGGATCCTGTTGCCAGCTTTGATGTGACATGTCGGAATAGATTTGATCGAAGATGAGGTGGTGTTTGTGCTGATCGTAAACCGGTGTGGCAGCGAGGGGCGCGAGGAGGGAACACTGCGGTTCCGCATGATCGAAGCGCAGGGAGTCGATGAAGAAGTGAAGCGTATCGCGCAGATCTTTCCGAGTCTCTTCGGGAAAGCCGGCGATCAACGCGACCGTCGTTTTAATGCCCTCGCGATCAGCGCACGCGATGCGCTCGACAGCCTCAGCCAGATCGAGTTTCTTGTTGATTACGTGTTGCAGTCGCTGCGAACCGGTTTCGATGCCGAAAAAAATTCCGGTGCAGCCGGCGCGCGCCATCAACTCCAACAGTTCATCGTCAATGCAATCGGTGCGAGCGCTGCAACCCCACGTAAACTTTTCTCCGCTGGCTAGTATCGCTTCACAAAAGCTCACGACCTTCTTGCGGTCGATGGTGTACATGTCGTGGACCAGACTGAAATAGTCGAGCCCGTATTCTTTCTGAAGCGACGCGATGTCGGCGATCATCGTTGACGGTGACTTCAAACGGAAGTTGCGTCTGAAGAAGTCGTTGGTCGAACAGAAAGTGCAGGCAAAGGGACAACCCCGGCCGATCTCGAGGTGAACTCCACCACGATCTCTGATCCTGAGATCCAGATCGAATGCAGGCAGCGGCAGGCGATCGAGGTTTTCGACGACAGACGCGTTTGGATTTCGAATCACCTCGCCGTCCCGCCGGAACGTGATTCCCGGAACGCTTTCCCACTCTCCACTCTCGAGCAGTTGCAACAACAAGGGGAACGTATCGTCAGCCTCGCCGCGAACGATGATATCCACAGACGGAAACGCCCGAAGCGTGGCAACGTCAACGACCGACGCCTGCGGCCCGCCAAGAATGATCTTCGCTTGCGGATTAGTTCGCCTGATTTCCTGAGCGAGGCGCAAAGTGAGCGGATATGAACCACAAATCGAGCTCAACCCGAAGATGTCGAAACCCTGCGTTGGGAGATGCCTGGTGACAAATGCGAAGAACGACTCCGCCGGCGGTAATTCCGTCAATCGAGCGGCGTCGGGGTTGCGGTTAATCGAGGGACGAGTTTTGTCTTGACTGACAAATTCGAAGAAGAGGTCGTCGAGATTGACTATGCAGGGATCGTAAGCTTGCCGGCGGAGCAACGCGGCTAATGTCAGAACGCCGAGTTGCGCGCCAGTAGTTGAATTGGCTCCGGCCGTCAGATCTGGATCAATAAAGTCAGAAACTGTTAGAGCCGTAACGAAGCACACTGATCGTGGCGTGCGCGCGCTTCTCATAAGAGGACCGTTGTGGGGCCTGTCAGACTACCTGGTTCTTCGACTTTGCCACCACGTCGACAACCATCTGCTTAGACTTCGCCTTCGAAGCGGTCTGTTTTGCTTTGAGCGTGTCGACAAGTTGTTTTTGGAAAGTCTTTTTAAGATCGCTTACCTGGGTGCGAGTGAGGCCAAGATCTTTTGGGATATTGATCTCAACTTTAGGTCTAGCCATTTAGGATTACCTCCGCGCGTAAGGACCAGATATAAAAGGACGGCGGAATATACCACTGTTCAGCCACAAAAGGGCACAAAAGATCGTTTTGTGTTTTATGTGAACAAAACGCGGGGGGTGGCCGCCGAAGCGACCACCCGGAGAACCATCGGGGCTGGGGGTTAATGTGATCGGAGCTGGTGGCCGTCGAGATCTTGGGAAAG
>JADMIO010785050.1_pt1 | contig 27808 bp, 36 predicted proteins | sample 8958161 | NCBI WGS metagenome assembly JADMIO01 (sample SAMN16585339, study PRJNA669376) | soil metagenome | isolation source: Crop rotation soil | place: USA: Cullars Rotation, Alabama | collected 2011
CTTTCCCAACCAACCGATCCCGCCACGTGCAGATACAGGGGCAGCCGCGGGGAATTAGTCCATCAGTTGCGACAACCGCCGTAAGTGTCCCGGCTTCCGGGTCGTAAACGTCGAGCCTGGCTAAAGATTCAGAAGTGGCCTGATTGATCGAGTGGCCGGCGATGTAGAGCTTTTGGTTTCGCTCCGCCATCGAGAGTAATTCGCCCGACGCAAGGCCGACATCCGTGGCGACATGAGAAAGCGCCGTCGATCCCAAACCATTATCAGCCCAGAGTTCCCCGTTCGTCCCGCCGATTACGACTAGTTGGGAGATGATACGATTCGAGGCGTTCGGCACATAATTGATCGTGCCGAGTCCGGTTATCGTCTGCCCGAGCGTTTCCGCAAAAGCCTTAGTGAATCCGGGCCGAGAGCCGCCACGTTCACGCCGCTGGGCATCGGGCCAGACGTTCCGAGCAGATACGGTGGTTTTCGCCGGCTGGCTCTGATAAGCGAACCGGTCGCTCCGTCCGCCGGAAGGGAATTCCAGGCGGACAATTTGTTTAGCGGGCATCCGTCACCCCGCATTACGTCAAAACCGGATGACCGTGCAGGCGGAAGATAAACTGGCCGGCAGTGTAGGCCGCCGCCGTGTCACCGGTTCCGGCTGTCAGATAGAAGTAGTGGTTGGCTGTGAGGCCCTGGACGAGGTTCTGGACAACCTGACCAGCTACTTGGTCACCGCCATTTACACCGTATGTCGTGCCAGCGGCACCGTCATAAGCGATGGTTCCAGACGAGTTTGCGACGATGTTAATGTCATCGTCTCCACCAGCAGGCGTCTCGACGCAAATCTGTTCGATCTTGAAGATGATGCCGTTGGTTGCGACCACGTTCCGGCCAATGTAGGCGTTCCCGCCAGCAGCCAAGCCAATCGCATCATTGGCCGTGTTTTTGCTGGTCAGACCCTCAAGGTCGATCTTGATTTCGGTGATGATGATCCCGTTCTCTGTGTGACGATATGTGGCTGGGGCTACTCCAGTCCCAATCGCACCTGCCCCGTGCTCTGCCGTCTCGGCGGCTACGGCAATGTTTTCCACCGTGAGAGCACCCGTCACGGACAATGTGCCGGGGATCGTGACGTTTCCACCGAGCGCCGACGGAAACCCACTGAGGGGTCCGCTCGACCATGCCGGAATCCACTTTGCAGTGCCCGCCACGGTGATCGATTCGAGCATGAACGTATCGCCCGCATCGTCGAGGACAACCGAGCTAACACCCTGCCCGCCGGTGATCGTGATCGTTACGTTTCCACCATCGGTATCGAGAGAGACAAGGACCCGCTGACCGGCAACTTCCGGGGCCGGGATCGTGCGGGTTTCCGTGGTCGTCGTGGTAAGCGAAACAACCGCAAACCCCTTATTGTCGAGGTTGACGGTTCCGGCCGTTCCGGGGTCGGCTACCTTCCAGGGGGCCGCAAGCCAGTTCCTTGGCAGTTCATGAGCACTCATCCTTGAATCTCCACGTATTAGGTTGTCGTTTGTGACATCGTGTCACAAGTTAGCTGCGGTTCACAATCATGTAGGAAAGGCGGCAGGCTGCTGTGTCTGCTATCGCAAATGGGGCAGTCGTTGTGCTGCCAAGTTTTAGAAGGGCAAAACCGCCCTTAGCTTCCAATTCAATCCCCGTGGTGACGCCAGTAGCGACGCGGAGAGTGATAAAATTCGTGTTATCGAGGTTGATAAAGAGGCCCCAACCTGGGGCGGTGCATTCGCCGAGAACGATTGCCTCTTCCGCTGCAAATCCAATGGACTGGACGTTTTTAATGCACTTTGTCCCGGAACAGTCGAAGCGCAGGCCGATTTTCGCTAGCGCCTCGTCAACATCACGGGCGTTATCGAATTCCAGCGAACCGGTAGCAGTTACTTCCGCAGACATTTGGCGTCCCTGCCGGGCAGTTGTGACATCGTGTCACAAAATCTAGTACAGATTGCCATTATACGTTACGAGATTGGCGTCGCAATCATGCCAAGACGAAAACGGTTCGCCAAAATGACTGGGCCGATCGCTATTGTCCCGGTTGTACCCCAGGGTTTCCGGGGCTAGTTTGCGGTCGTTCGAGACGCTGGCAACCAAACACTCTAGGAACTTTACGGCATGGGGGCCGTTCACGGTTCCCGTTAACTCCTCGGCCGCGGCTAGGCAGGCTTCGATGATCGTCTGGGCGTGCTGCTGGCCTCCATAAGGCAGGCAGGCATCGTTTGGCATCGCTTCCGGGTTAACCTGATAGCGAAAGGTAATCTCGTAATCGTCGTCCGGTTGTGGCCAGAGGGCGATTTCGTATGCGGTCGCAAATCCGGCCTGGGGCGGTTTTGGCCGGATCGCCCCCATGGTCGGGCGCCCGGACGCAGACGTCCTTTGGTACTGCATCCGAATCTGATGCTCGCCGACAACTTGAATAGCCGGGTAGATAATGCCACTGTCGGGAGCGAACACCAACGGCCCCATTAGGCTGATAAAGCCGTCGGGAAGGTCGCAAGTGTGTACCACGTTGCTGGTTACAATCCGACCGACGGGGCACAGAAACGACCAGTCCCAACTCGCCTTCTCGTTAGGCAAAACCATAGGCGCGTAGAACTTTCTCAGTCCTGTTTCCAGAGCTAGGTCCACTTCGCTCGCCTGTTTATGGTTCCAGATGGCTTGATGGGGGCCGAGTCCCATTTGCCGCCCAATCAGGCGTTTCAGGTAGGCTTTCGTGATTCCGAGTCCTTTGGCCTTATCTTCGAGCGGCCAGACGTCGGTTTCCGTCGGCTGCGACAAACTCATGTCTGCCTGAACCGACCGGGCAAGGCACTCCAAGAACCGCTTCTCGTGAACCCCTTCCGTGTCCTCAAGGAACTTTTCACACGCCGATAGACACGCTTCGATAATCGTTTCCGCGTGTTGCACGCCCCCTAATGGGTACGGCGACAATGGGGAAAGGTCGTTGGGAGTGATCGAGTACCGATAACTGACCGTGTACGCCTGGTCGGGGGTTGGATAGAAGACAGCCTGAAGGCGGGTCATCCCACCGTCGTCTAGCGTTCTGATTGACGCATATTTTGGTGGGCCGGTGGCGGCGGATCGGGATTGGAGTTGTCCAATTTGATCGTCGCTGACGATCGCCACGGCTTGCTCGTTGGTCGAGAACGTAAACCCACCGTCCAAGAGCTCGCCAAAGTCTTCCGGTAGGACGTAACTGTAGCTCGAACTAACCAAAGAAAGGCTGGCGTTGACCTTCAAAAACGACCACGACCACCCCGGACTCGCTTTGTGATGTTCCGGGACAGGAAGCGGTGGCGGCCAATAAAAGCGTCTTAGACCGGAACGGATAATATCCGCCGCGTCCCGCCGTTCGTTTGGCTGCCATAATCCGGGATCTCGCCCAATGCCGAGCATCCGGCCAACCGCCCTTTGGAGTTGGTCGTAATCCACTCCCAGGGTCTTGGGGCGACCGGGAACATCACGGGCCGCCGCGGCCTCGACAATGAACGTCCGCTCGTCCGCTGCCTGGCCAGTCCCTTCCGAATGCCACCAGTAAATCCAGGTGCCCGGAACCGAGCCATCGAGGTCGATATGGTAGTTGCCGGTCGAGTCTTTAACGACCGCCGAATCGGCCAAATAGGTGTAAGTGATTTGCCGTCCATCAGGGCGGACGACAGAGATTTTTACGGTAGTCGGGTCGGTCGCGGCGCCGGCAGAATCCGTAAAAGCGCCACTGACTCGGACGAGCTGCCCCTGGGTATGTGCCATTCCTTTGGCTCCTATTTGTGACCCGCCTTTTCATGACACGGTGTCACAACGTCGATTATAGCCTACGGCAGGCCCACGCTCCCCGAGGCGAAATGGACAGGAGAATCACTAGCCGCGACGCCATAACGGCCACCTTGGGATGAGGCGACCGAATGGACGGGTAAATCGCTGGTTGTGACCCCAGTAACGGCGGAGTGGGAAGAAGTAACAACGTGGACCGGGAAATCGACGCAATCGACTACAGAGGCATCGCCGACTACCACGACGGATGCACCGAAGTCGAAAAAGAAGATGAGGGCACCCATTATTTGTAGGCCCCGCTGATCGTCATGGCGTTTGCCCCGGGTGCCCCGGTATCGTTATCTGCTATGCCGGTGGTTGTGGCGATAGTAATGGCGGTATCAAAAGCCAGGCCGGTCGGCCAATTACGAACTACGCCAGCACCGTCCGAATCAGCATTACCCGGAACGGGAATGACTAGGACGGGAGTGGTCGAACCCACCGTGACGTTGGCCGCCGTGTCGTTGTAAAGCTTGACGTACAGAATTGAGTCGGTGCTGTTGAAGCAATAGAGCTCATAGAGTTGGCCGGGACTTCCCTTTATCTGATCTTCCGATTCGTCGCTGTCGAGAATCTTGATTGGCAGACACCCGCCGGCTGTATGTGGCTGGGGCGTGACAATCTGTTTCCTATCCAGTGTCATCCGCGGGCAGCCCACGTCGCCCTCGTCAACGCTGTCGGTGCTTGATTCATCGGCCTGCAGCCCAATTGCCGCCACCTTGGACGTGCCTGGCGTGAACGCTGCATCGTCAACAAAAACAATGTCGTCGATCAATTGCAGACTGGTTAGGGCGTTGCCATCGACTTGAACAGCAAACGTCCCCGCGTTGGTGCAAGTAGCTTGAACCGCGAAGGTCCCGGCGTTGGTGCAGACAGCTTGTACGGCGAACGTGCCAGCGTTCGTAACGGCATGGCTGGCCACCGTGACGGTGTTATTGACGTTGCACCATAGCCGGCCGCTCGAATCGAAGGTGGGGGCCGTGTAATCTCCGTCTGATTGTCCGGTTGAGGCGGGAGTATCGGCCCGCACGCCGAGCATCATCACGCCCGTATCGCCGCTGTTATGCGCCGCATCCTCGGCCTTGCCCAAATGGGCAGCCGCCGTTCCGGGGGTTACGCTCGTTCCGATCGTCGCCACGTTGGTCACAGACGATACCGTTGAGACAGTTGTGACGGTCCCCACGTTCCAAGTCCCGCTTTGGGTGACAGCGTGTGCCGCAACCAGCACCCGGCCATTAGCGTCGAGCGAGATCGGGGCAACCTTGCCATCGGTGATCGTCTGCGGCGACGACTGATAAACGCCACCGATGAGGGCGAATTTGCTGGTGTCGTCGGTGAACGAGGCGTTATCGATGTACACAACATCGTCGATGAGCTGCAGCGAAGTGAGCGCGTTGCCGTCCACTTGCACGGCGAAGGTTCCTGCATTCGTGCAAACCGCCTGAACCGCGAATGTGCCAGCATTGGTGACGGCGTGAGAAGCGACGGTAACCGTACCGGATATGGCTACAGTACCATCGACGGTAATCGAGCTACCGCCGTCGTCGATGCTGATTGTGGAGCCGTTATCGTCAACCGACACTACGCCCGTCGAATCACTGGCGATAGTAACACGCAGCGCCGCGGCTTCGGTCCCGCCGCCCATCGCCGCCGATGTCGTACCAACGTATAGCCTCACCGGAAGCGGATTCGCGGTTGACACGTCGCCGTCGTTCACGCCGTCCGCACCGTGAATAATCTTCTGGCGGGCATAAAACACGGATGAAATATCGTCGAAAGCCACATTTGACCCCGTACTGCCAGTAGCTAAATAATCGGCCATTCTTTAGGCTCCTACTCCGAGTAACAACAATCTGCGAGGCACACCGCCCCCGCCCCCTCCGCCACCGCCGGTATAAACAACTTCCAAATACGGGTGCTTGCCGGAATCTGCATTATCGGACGAGCCGTAGGTCACCGAGTCAGAACTGGTGGCAATCCAAGTGGGAGGCGAATCGGCTGTGTCCGCACTGATTCGCAGGCCGATCTTGGTTATTCCCTCTTTGTCGATTGCGGCTATGCCAGTGGCGTTTAGCTCGATCGCGTTGTACATCGACGCGATGAAACCGGACACCAATCGAGAGGTTGCATATTTCGTTGTGCCAAACTGCCCGTAGTCGCTGTCAGCAACAGCCGAGTTTGATCCAGGCGTAACCCCTACCATATCGAGGTTTAGGGCAAAGTCGCTGGCAGTCGAATCTATGTAAAGCCCGAGGGATGCCGCCGTGATCGTTGCACCTGACCCAATGGACGAAGTGTCAAAGAGCAGGATTCCACGGATGATTCTTGTAAACCTGTCCGTGTTACTCCCAGACACGACTTCGACAGTATCGAGAGTGTCGATGTCGCTGGAAATGTTTCCAGAGCCATCGTGGACGTCAGCCCACGTCAGATTGCTCCCTGCCCGTTCAGCATAGCCGTCGAAGGTAGCCATTAGCTTGCATCCGGGTGGAAGAGTGTGCCGTCAGGGTCGGCGTAATAGAACGCATTATTCGCCCCGCCTATCACAGCGAAGTCGTCTTGGCCGCCAGCGTTCCTCCAACCCCAAGTGCCATAACCAAACAGCGTGGCGGCGTTCACGCCTTCCATGATGGAACCGGAAACGCTTGTATGGTGCTGCAGCCCAAACCCGTGACCGGCCTCGTGCGCTATCGCAACGGCTATTAGCTCTAAGGCATCACTAAAATTGGCTTCGATACTGTCGGAATAGACGAAGGCTGCATTCTTGGAGATGTTGTAAAATGAGCCGTTAAGGGACGTGCCGTAAGCGCCACCAGCTCCTACACCCGCACTGGTCCCACCGATCGCTACCGTAGTCGAGATATTGTCGTTGTCGTCGCCGGCCGCTGGGTCAACCGTCGTTACATCGAGGTTGAATATCCGATACCAGTTAGCCACCATCCGCCAAATGGCAGTCACCTTGTCAGAGTCGCCGGCATCACCGTAGGCAGGCGACGTGTATGGCCCGCCGCCACTAAAGGAGGCAGTCACCCGCCCGTCGAAGCATAGGTACAACTTCGCCGTTGCGGAGGATCGGCTACTTAGGGATGGGACTGGCATAGTTGATGTTGTGACACCGTGTCACACATTAGAGCCCCAATTGGGAAAGGCGGACGGTTAGGCTGTTGTTATTCCCCGCCGCCCGGACGTTGAAAGTAATATCGCCCTGGTCAGTTAATCCGCCGTCGTTTGTGAAACTCAACGTATCCGCGGCATTCAGCGTTGTTCCCGTGTAGGTCTTTTGTACGGCCGTTGTCCCGTTCAGAGTGACGTCGCCAACTGCCCACGACCCAGTTCCGGCCGTGGCTGGCGTGACCGCGGCGCTGCTTAGGCCGTTTGCCCGGAAGGAAAACGACGTGGGGGCGTTAAGCACGCCATTGACGGTCCCAGACGGTGACACTGAGTAAGACGTGGCCGCCGCTACTGCCACCGTGTCAGTAGCTCCGGTGCTGGTGTCGGTGATCGTGAGAGTGCCGGTCCCGCAGCCACCAGTCAAAACCATCGTGCCATCTACGTTGGTGGTTATCGTGGGTGTCCCGAGACTTGCGCCCGATCCGCCGCTGATTGAAAACAACGTGGCCGGTGTCTCTTGCGACCAAACCGTATTAGCCCCAACCAGAGTGAGTAAAGGAGTAGCACCCAACAAGCCGCTTGTTGGTGTAATTGTGAGCGTGGCCGTAGCGACAGTGACGTTAGCCGTGCTGCTGCCTGTTACGCTCTCCGTAATCGTCAGCGTGCCGGCGGTTGATCCTGTGGTAACTACGAGCGTGGCCGATGTGCTGCTGGCGACGTTCTGCGACACCTTATTGACGCCAGCGACACCAGACGGAGTAAAAACGGTAGTTCCGTCCCAGGCTGTTCCAGTTCCGCTAAGCGTGATCGTGATGTTGTTGGCGTGGTTCTTGGGAATACTGGCCGGCGATGCCGCAAACCCAGCGTTCGACGCGACCGCACCGATAGAAAACCCACTGCCGGGCTCATTTGTGTTGCCGTGGAAGTCGAGCGTCCCAATGTCTGTCCCGAATTCGTCATTCAAGTCCAGGCCGGCGCCAACAACAGGCGATCCGCCGGCCGGATCGTAGGCGACCAAAGAGCTGTTTGCCAACCCGACACCATAAGAACCGCCGTTGCCGATGTCGCTTAGCACGGGGTCGCCGGTCGAGCCAACGGTCGTGCTGCCGATTTTCTCAAAGCCATCGCCTAAGGCTTGCAGCGACCCGAGGGAGGACTTGTCAACAGCCTCGACGTTTACGTTGAAGGTTGAGCTATTGAAGTTGTAATAGCGGTTGCCTTGCAGCTTGGCCGTATCTGGCATGTCTCCGAACTTCATGCCTCCGCCGTTGTTAATGAGGATGCAGTTGCGGATTGAGGCGTCCGAGCCTTCCCCGATCACAAAGCTCTTAACTACAGAGTCGGGGCTGAGGGCACGGGCCGTGAAATCGGTGCAGTTATAGACCAATGTGCCTAGTGCCACGGCTGGCGATCCACCGGACGGCGGAACGCAAAAGAACGAGGCGCTTGTCGGCGGGTAACTTCCTGCCTTAAGGCTTCTGCGGCCGTTGTTCTGGGTCGCCATGAACCGGAATACATTGTCCTGGTTCTGCGTGTATCCCGCGATTTGGAAGTCCATCATCGCTGCGCCATCGCAGTCGTGAACCCAACCACGCTGGGCGATACAGCGGATACAGCCGCCGTCGAAGTCGATACCTTCACCATCAACACCTTCCGGGCTGTATTGGTGGTGAACTTCAAAATCTTGAGCGACACAATCTACGCACTCAACGAACAAAATTCCTGTCGGGCCACCAACACCATCCGGGTTTGAACCTTCGCCGTTGTGGTGGCACAGAACGCCGTCGATAAGGCAATCTTCACCGTTGGCTACGCCGATTCCGAAACCTGACCAAATGAAACCAGACGCCAGGGCATGTTCGTAGTCGCCCTGATTGTTGATCGAATCCTCATCGACTCCATAGTTGAGATTGCTGTTGTGGCCGCTGATCGTGCAGTCGGTAATCCGCTGGTCATGCGTTGGCGTATCTGGCGTGCCTGGCGTCGGAACGTGCCAATCCCAGATGCCGGCAAACCCGTTTTCGGAAGTCTCGCAGTTTCCTGTGTCGCAATTAACGATGTCGTTTGTAGATGTGTACCACTCGACTCGTCGCTGAATACCGTAAAAGCAGCCTTGCACTAGCGAATTCTCAGTGTGACAGCCAACGATGTCTGCCCCGTCGTATTTCAGGTGAACCAAGATTCCAGCGGATACGGAAGAGGTTTCCCCGCTCGACGATACCCCCGAACCGATAACGGCGATGTCGTCAACCTCCACGTAGCTGCAATTTTGACGAGATATTCCGTAAGAGTTGCCGCAATTGATTTGGGCCGAACCGCTGTTGTCGATGCGGATTGGATGGCCGCTCGTTCCAGAGTTGTTGATAACGCGAAGGTTGCCAGTCAGCTCGTCGGCGATGTAGAGCGTATCATCGGGAAGTGCGGACAAGTTGAGCCAGTCCTGTGCCTTGGCGAGCGTCAGCCACGGCGAGCCGCTAGAGCCGATATTGCTATCATTTCCAGTAGAAGCAACATATCGTTCTGTTTGCGTGGTGTGCCCATCAAAAGCAGCCGCGCCGCTTCCAGAGTTGTAGAGCGCCGAGATTTCGGTGGCGTCAAGGTCGCGGCCCCAAATGAAAACTTCATCCAGCATCCCCTTGAACGGCGTGCTGCCATCGAACAAGGAGCCGACGTTGATTGGCTGAGCAACCGTATCGGGGCTACCCGTAAAAGTATCGCCTGCCCCGTTCTGGGCACCGTTGATGTAAACCTTCAGGTCGCCGGTAGAAGCGTTGTACGTGCCTGCTACGTGCGACCAGACGCCGGCAGTGACTCCAGTAGAGGACGTTGAGCCACGATAAGTCGCTACCCCTTGCGTGAAACTAGCAACGATCTTGCCGTCAGTTATGTTCACATAAAGGGCGTAGTTACGCTTATCATCAGCGTCGGATTTAGAAGCTATGATGTAGTACGCAGCAAAGTCTGTCGGCTTGATCCACGCTGAGATAGTCCAACTTGTTGCGTTCTGGCCGGCAGCGTGCGCAGCGGTCCCGTACTGGTTCGTTCCGTTCAGCGAAATGCCGTTGCCGACCTTACCAGAGGCGTAGGTATAGCTGTTGTGATTGGTTAGGTCGTAGTCGTGGGCCGCAGAATCGGCAGAGTTTCCACGCTCGAACCGCCAGGCGGCAATCAGGTTGGCAGTAGAAATGGCCATGAACCACGTCCTTTCACGGACCTAGTTCTGGTCCATCGCCCGCCAAAAGCAGTTGGCGTGATCGCCGCCGGTCGTCATATCGAAGTCGAACTGGATGTACTCACACCCGCGGATATGAAGAATGGCGTTAGCTGAGAGGTCGTTCGCCGGACTGATCACCGACGCGCCGTCAGTTGGCCCATACGTGACCGTGAGCGTGTCGGCCATGAACGTATTGGCCGCAATTGCAGATCCCGAGATATTGCCTAGAACTACTGCGAGTTCTAGGAGTAATTGCGGCACATAGACCGGGGCCGACGAGAGGCCGGTTTTCGACCAGCCGATAACCCGCATACTAAATTCGTCGTTGTTCGCATTTCCGCCGAATGGAATCAGTTGCAGAAACTTCGGCCCATGGCCATCGCACCCCGCCCCGTACTGGATATCGCTAAGCCGGAACACGCCCGCCCCGCTCGGTTCAGTGACCGTCGGAATCAGCGCAGTAAAGCTGCTGGCCGTGCTGTCGGTTTCCAGGGCTTTTCGGAGTACTAACGCGGAGGCCGTCACAATTACACCTGCATCAGAGAGTCAACCAACTCCACCGAATCGGACAAAACGGACAAGTCCTTTTCGCCCACCCGAACCACAATCCGGCCCTCGTCCGACGGTCGGACATAAACCCCGTCTGCCAAGTCGCCATCGACCCAGGCCCAGACGTTGACGCCGGGCGTGATCGCGGACCAATCGATATTGGGTGTCTTGGACTTCCAGGGCTCCTCGTCGGCTTCGACGATTTCCGGGCCGTCTAGCAGGCCCGCCCTCGCGTCCGGCTGCTCTTGTGACACGGTGTCACTAACTGGCTCTATGTTTAGCCCTTCTTTGGGCAGCGGAGCATCGGAAAGCCTCAGCATATCCGCCCGACACTCCCGGATTACCGGATCGTCATCGAAGCGAACGCCGAGCGTCCCATGCTCGACGAGGCCCACAAACACGCCGGGTCGCCAGTCGCCGAAGAATTTCCCCTCAACGCGAACCGTGCCGTTTTGAGGCAGTGCCCGCCAATCGACCTTTACCGGAGGGGCTTCAACCTTTGGGGACCTAAGCCCCAGGAATCGCACCAAATCCACTAGGGCTAGAGGCCCAAGCGGTCCCGTGCTGCCAGACCGATGAAAGAGAGACGCCCGAATCTCGTATTCAGACACAACCTTATCGGGTAGCGTCTCAACCCCTAAAAGGCGTTGGAGAGTCTGTTCATCTTGCGGAACTACCATCACATTCCCCCGTTTGTGTAACAGTGCCGGGGCGGCGGGTTCAATCACGGAGGACAATTACCCCCGCCGCCCCCAACACATAAGGCTCGTTCTTAGCCGGACGTGTAGAGTGCCCAGCCGTCAACCGTTATGACCCGCGACGTGGCCGCACCCTGCTTGTAGCCAAAGAGCGGCTGAAGCTCCTCGCCGTTCGGGAACGTGGCCGCTGCCAGGTTGGTCGAGGTAACGTAGGTCGTCTGCTCGACGTTATCGAGGAAGACTTTGATTTTCTTGGCTGCTTCGGCTTGCGGATCGTAGATGAAACCCATGTTGTAATAGGTATCAGCCACCATCGTTTTCAGGCCGGAAATAACGGTCACCGCCGCTTGGCCCGCCTTGCGATAGACGAAGCTGCACGTTGCCACCGAGGCGTGAGTCGGGATATGAAACCCGATCATGTCCTTCGAGGCCAAGGCGCCGGTGTCGTCCACGAGCGTATCGGCCGCGGCCAACCCTTCTTCGGTCAGGCCCATAAACAGGGCAGTCTCGGCGAGCGTGCCGATTTTGAATCGCACGTCGAAGATTACGAGCTTGTCGTCGCCGGAGGTCGTACTAATGACGCTCGATACGCTGCCAGCAGCTCCGGGCTGCAGCCAGGACTCGTTGTTGTCGGTCGCAGCCGACGTAAGCGTAATTGCGCCTTGGTAGTTGGTCGCAATCTGGGCAATCGCATCGCCCGTATCTTCATACGATCGGTACTGCACGCCATTGCTGGTGTACCGGCCGACGTTAGATGAAACGGCCGCCGACGCCCCGAAGGCCCGGAAGTCGTCGCCCATCAGGTAGCCCTGATTGAACCCGTCGCCAGTAAACGACTGACCGTTAACCCGCGCCCAGAGCCGCGGTTGAAACAGCCGATAATCCGCATTCCGGTGGATCGTGTGCAGTGCGTTGGGAAACAAACCAAACATGAGTTTCGCCCTCCTTGGCGGCCGTACTGTTCTCGTTTTCGTTCAAGGCCGGCTAATTGCCAGCCGCTAGGTTTTTGTTAGTGACACTGTGTCACAAATGTTAGGACTTGCTGCCAACCCACGTCATGCGGCGGTTGTAGCAGATGTAATTCATCCAGTTGTCGATATGGACTTCCCGGACGGTGTGCTGACGCGCAGCTTGCTTCGGCGGGTTACGCCGCATGTTCGCGCCACTCTTCACGTAGGGCCGAAATACCTTCCAGTTGACGCCAAAAACAGGATCACTAGTGTCGTTGGCTTCCAAGTAGGGAACCCACTTCACCGGCACTCCGCCGATCGTGACGCTGTTGATGTACTTTGCCACGTCGCTGCCGAGGTTGTCGTTGCGAGTCTCGGCGAGCCTTTCGAGGGGCTCTTGAACGCGGTAGGTCGTGTAAATCTGGTAGTCAGACTTACCGAACCCAAGTTCAGGATTCGGGACCGGGGGCACAAAGTTCGTGAACGCCAGCGACTTCTTGACCTTTTGAACCAGGTCGTCGGTCGTCGGGTTGGTGTAACCAAACGTCCAGTTACGCCAACGGGGATAGGTTGTCGAGCTAACGCCCGCGGCCCCCGAGGTGAACCCGGACGGATTGCCACCGTTAAATCCACCCGCGACGGTCGTGGTGGCGTCCTTCTGAATCCAGAAGGGAATGCCCATCGGCCGCGTATCGCTCGTCCCGGACGGAGACGACCAAAGGTTTTGCTCATTGAGCTCGGCCATGTCGCTCATCGCGTCATGGTCGCGGATCTGCAGTTCCTTGATGATCGTTTCCCGATCGGACTGGAACAGGTCCTCGTCGATGTCGTAGGAAAAGTTGGTGGTCTGCATTGCCCACGGGCAACTCGCAGAAATCATCACGTCCTCAACCGACGTAACGTCCTGGGCATACATACCCGTATTGCGAGCGTTGCCGGTATTCCGCGTCTTAATGCGGAACGAGATGTCCTTGCCGCCCTGCTCGACGACCTTCTTCTCGTCAATCAGCTTCGCGGAGATGTACTCCTGATGCTGCAAACTAATGTCGGTCCACTTGTACCGCTTAAAGTTCGAGAGGGTCAGGGTTACAAAGTCGTCGATTTGATCGGGGGTCAACATGGACCAGGCCTCCTTGCCTATCTACCTACTCGCCATCCTTGGCGAGTAATGGGTGTCTCTGTTCAGCGGCGGTTAAACCGCACCATTTGCCTCTTGGGTTTTATTCCAGAAGGCGACAATTTCGGGGTTGTTGGCTAATTCCTTAGCCGCGTCGTTCGGTGATTCTGAAGTTGCTTTTGCAAACTGTCCGTTCGGGGCTCGTCCAGCGGCGACAGGCCGGCGCTTCTTCGATTGTTCGGTGATGTCGTCCTGCACTCTCCGGCGTTCGTCGGCACGAATCTCGTCGGCAAAGGCAATCTGCTGCGCTTGGCGAACGAGAGTAGAAAGCGGCGGGAGCTTGGGTGTCTGGCCGGATTCGCGAGCCTCAAGTACGGCCAACTTGGCTAAACGCTCGACGGTTCCGTATAACTTCCGGCGTGCGCTATCCTCTGCCTCGCTGAGTGGAATCAGACGCCCTTCACGGTCGATACTCTTCCCGAATCGGCCCTCACCCAAGGCATCAACGGCATCGTGAAACGCATCACTCTGCCGCGTCTGCTCTTGCTGCGCCATCGCTTGTTCGTGGCGGGCAAATCGCTGGGCTAGTTCCTTGGCTTCGTTGTCGCGTTGCTCGATATAGTCGATGAGCTCGTTTTGCTTGGCAAATAGGTCTAACTCATCCTGCCCGTAGCCTTGAGCTTTGAGTTTTTCCAGGTCGAGCTTTTGGAGCTTGTTTGATTTTTCAGCGGGTTTCGCTTCGGGTTCGGGGGCTTTGAGCTCAACCTTATCCTGCGCCCGCATGGCCTGAGCGGCTACATGACCTTGGACGAGTCGCATCGCACGCGAAAACTCGTCGGCGCTAGAAAACTGCCTTAGATCGTCGGAGGGGATTCCAAAACTCTTGGCGAGTTCCTGATGTTCCGCTTTGAGCCAAGCCGAGCCGGCGGCATCCTTGCCGCCACCGTTGGAAAGAACATCCCTGTTCGCTGGCTGCCCGCTTGCCGCACCATCATTGGCGCCAGAGGCCCCCGCGCCTCCATCCTTAACTACCTCCTGATTGGCATCATTCGCCGCCGGGTTCGCTCCGCTGTTCGCGGTGTCATTCGCTACTTCGGTGGCGTCCTGCACCGCTTCAGACGGTTTGGCGTCCGGGTCCAGGCCCTGGCATAGGGCAATTTCCCGGTCGGTCAACTCGATTTGTGCGGTGTCAGGCATTGGGCGTCCCTCCGTGGACTTAAGGTTTGTGACATCGTGTCACAACAGATTGTCATCATCGGGGCAATTAAGCCCTGATGTCAACTAGCCATCGCTTGCCAGGATGGGGATTTGGGGAAATTTTTCCGCAAGGTTCCGCTCGACCAACTCGGCCGCTTTTTGATACTGGGCCGGGCTAAGCATGGCGCCGGAGCCGTTGATGCTGTTTTTGTCGTACATCCCGCGGTGGGCGACGTATTGCTCCCAATCTCGGCGGGAGTTGAATTTAGCCTGATAGAACGTCGGTTCGGTCGGGTCCTGAACAAACTCGACATTCAACTTATGGGCCATGGCATCCTGCCGCATCTCATCCACCTGATGATACGTGACGCCCATCGCATCGCTGACTAGCGGAGCCGGGCGGCCGCCGGGAACAAGCATTTCGTATTTGGCTGTGTCCTCGTCGCCGTACTTTTGGAGTTCCAGGGCGATGCAGCGCTTGGCGAGTACTCCGTCGGGGAGGGTGATGAAGCCATCTTTCTGGTTCATCATCTCCTCAAAACCCACTTCGATAAGTTCGTCGTTGTCGGTGCGGCGATAGATATAAGACATGCGATTTCTCCGTTTAGTGACATGGTGTCACAACTAGGCCGCTTGCCTCGCCATCGACCCGGATTGTTGTGGACTAACCGAACCGTTTAACCAGGCCTGCTGTGCTATGTGTTGACGTGACTGCTGCGTTCCACCGGTCGGGATGTTTTGCCTTTGATAGGTTCTGGTCGTGGCCGACGGCATCCCGCCTTGCTCCTCTTCGCCACCCTCGCCCGGAAGGATGTTCGCAAACTGAATACACTCCCGCAGTTGTGGCAGGTTCAGCATCTCGGCGTGGAATTCGACGAGCTTCTGTAGGTTCAACTGTCCGCCCTGTGCCGATAGAAGCTGGCCCATTGGCCCGTACACTTGGGTAATTAACTGATTCAGGGCGGCCACCCTCTGACCGGGCGATTGATACGCCATGCTGAAAATATCGATGTTGATGTTGTAGTCGGGGAACGATCCCTCACGGTCATTTGGCCGCCACGTCGCGTCAACGGAATAGCCCTCTGCCCCCTCGATCGGAATGCGACCCGGAATCACCTTCGCCTTGTCGCGCCAGAGCATCCCGCCGAGATCCCGGATGAGCCTTACGGAGGCATCGAGTACCCGATACTGCATTTGGGCTTCTTTATTGGAAACCTTCCCCTGGATAATTTGCTCCTGACTCGCTGTAGGCGCTTGAGCACCAAGCCCCAGCATCGCAGTTAAGTTCCCGGCGAACCGATCGTACATTTCCAAGACGCCGAGTAGAAAAGCCTGGTTGGCCGGATCGACGCCGCCCATGCGGACTTCGCCTATCTGCGTTCCATCCTGAATCTGTACGAAAGCCCCATCGTCCGCACTCTGTAGCCGCTTCGCATCCTGCGCCCCGGCCGGTGTGTAGGTGTGAACGTCCTTCTGCCTACGCGCTTGCCTGGATTGCTTGCGAATCAAGTTGTTCGCCAAACGGGCCAGGCTCGACAAATGACTGGCCGGGCTGGTCGGCATGATGTTTTCCGGGACATCGTTAAAGCCTAACTTGTGATATGGGCCGAATTCCGAGCCATCCCAGGGCATCGAAGCGACCGGCGGGCCTTTAATCTGAAACTGCCCGCGACGGTCCATAGCGTAGGTGTCAATTCGCTTATCCCGCGGAATCCAGACGTCGGCCAGGTCGATCATCGGTTCTAGTTCGTCCGTGTCGGTCATCTCTCCACGACTAATCCGCTCTATCCGCATCTCGTCCGTGGCGCCGTTGATGCTTGGGGTCAACTCACGGACGACCGCTGGTTCGTACATCGGGTGGTTCAGGTCCTCTAACGGAATCCGGTAGCAGTCGGCCGCGTACTTAATCTGATCCCAACGCGTCGCCGACATATCGTGGACCCAGTTATCGAGCCCCACGTTTGAAGCAAAGGGCTTGCCGGGGTCCATCCAGAGGTTTTCTTCGAGTTGCACGAGGCCGGAGTCGGCCATGTGCACCTTAACGATGCCGACGGAAAAGAACGCATCTAAAACCCACTGTCGCAGCGTGAATTCCAGGCCGATTTCCTCAATCATATTATTGAGTGCAACCTGAAACTGTTTGGCAAAATAAGTCAACTCGGGAACCTGAGTTGACAACATCACCCTTGGCCGGTTCGCCACGAGTGCCATCGTGTAGGCGTCAACCGTCTGGTTCATGAGATTGATAAGAATCTCATGCCGCGGTCGATTAGGGCGGCCGTAGCCACTCCCGGCGTACTCTTCGACTAGTTCGCGGTTCAGATTGCGAAACGGCAGAAGTTCGCGGTAACTCGTCTCAATGGACTTCCTAAGTCGATTTCTCTGTATCTCGTCTAAAGGGTTCATCGGCATCCTTGCCGTAAGAAAAACTAGGGCGTTTTTCTTACTCGCTTTTATTCATCCTGGTATTCATGGGATTTATCCCGCAGGGCTGCCCGCATTTCAGAAAGTGACACGGTGTCACGTTTCGGTTGATTATACGCCCACTCATGTACCGGGTCAGCCGGATGGAAGATGGCTTTTCCCATCGCATACCGCGACCGCATGACTTCTACCTTGGCTTTTGTGCCTGGCTGGGCCGCTGTCGGATACCCTAATGGGGGCGAATCGTGTATCTCGGGCATCATGCCGCATTCCCCATTGCTGGCGGTTTCCATTGCAAGGCGTGATGCACTGTTTCAATAAAAAACTTACACATCGCCATGGCCAGTGGGTGGACTGGCATCGAAGCCGACCCCGTCTCGATATAAAAGTCGGCGATGCGCAAGCCGCTTTTATCCTCCACCCAGCACGCCCGTCCAGACATGGAAACCCGAAACTTGAGCGGTAGTCCCTCCTTTAATGACTCGATGTCATTACTCAGTTCGGCATAGGTCTTCAAAAAATCAGTAAGCGATCCCTGTTGTTCCTGTGTCATAAAATTGTCCTTTTGAGAGAGTTTAAGCTGCAATTCTTCTAAACACTTCCCCGCCGGCCAGGTCGTCGTTAGTCCGATCGTCCCAACCGTCGCCATCCTTGGCCTTTAGCGAATCTTCGTAAGCCTTCTGCCGGGCCGCCATCGTGAAGCTTGGTGGGTTCTCTTTTAGGGTTTCCTCTAGTTTTGAAGAAGCTAACGGCCTGTCCCTGGCTCCCTGCAGCGCCACACCGAATCCAATCACCCGGTCGCCGTGTGCCTGACCCTTGGAGCTATCGTCCGAGGTGTTCACGGCCAAAACATGCTCGATCTTTCCGTTAATGCGGACGTACTGGCCGCATTCTTCGACTAAAACCTTGCTGCGTGGTCGCACTTCCCCGGCTAGAACAGAACGCTTGATTTCCTCAAACATCGATTCTTTACTACGTGGGTCGGTCCACCAGCCGACTTCGCGGGTCTTTCGCCCTTTGCCACGTTTCCAATGTGAAGTTCTGTAGTACACGTTCCCGTACTGCTTATCGATAACCCGCTTACCAAAGGCTGAACCAGGGCCGTTTGCTTCCCAGATGAGATAGGCGTCGTAAAACCATTTCGATAGGGCCATGCAGAAGTCGGCGAAATCCGCAGGCGGCATACTATTCGACGCAAACTCCGCAACTTGCTCCATGCTCGATAGCTCGATCACGCTCACGGCCGAATTACTGGTGTACGACCCAGCCAGACCCGTAGAGACGTCGGCACCGACAACGTATTGCTTGGCCGGAGGCCTCCCCCTATGGTCGAGCGAGCACCAGATATGAAGCGGGCCGTTCTCGGAGGTCTGGAAGAGAGGCACAAGCGTCTCGGGGTGGTACGTCAGATCCCCAAACTTCTGCGGCGGACGAATGCCCTTCTTCGCCTCGTCCATAAATTCGATGCCAAAAACCTTGTAAGTCGAGCCGCCGTAGTCCCGGTCGAGCTCTTGGGCAATTGATTGGGGAGTAGCCCCACGGTCGCACTCCTTGTCGTACCAGGGGGAGCGTATTTTCTTTTCGAGTTTGAATCCCTTGCGAATTAACCCGGACCATAAGTCGAGTACGCCCTGGTCTGGCGGGTCGTAATTGGCAGGCAGAGGGTTATTAACCGGGTCGATCGCGATTGCCTTGCCATCCTTGTATTCATAAAGCCCGCGATTCCGGGTTGGGTTGTCTTTCCAGTCGAGCACAAGCCGCACGGTACTCGCCGACGGGATGTGCATGAAGTCGTAGTACTCCCCGTCGCTTCCGTTAGGGGTGCTCACGACCAAACGGCACTCCGTCGAACCCCGGATGCTCGTCATAAACTGCGAATCGATGCCGCGGTCCCAGAATGCGAGCTCGTCGGCCAAAAACCACTTATAACGTCCCGCTCGACCAGCATCGCCGGTAGCGGCGAACGCGTTTATCTGGGCCATGTTCCGCAGATTGACGAGCGAATGGTCGGAAAGATTGCGCCTGTAATCCTTCTCTTTTATCCCCGCCATCCACTTGGGGAGTTTGGTCAATTCCCAGTCGATTTTAGCAAGCAAGCTGTCCATGTTGCCGGGGTCGTCGGCCTTTTTCTCGGTGTTGGACACAAGCCCGACCTTTGCCCCGTCCTCGAACAGCCAATCCCGCAGCGCCAGCATGAGCGCCAGCCAAGACATCCCCTCACCGCGGGCCTTTTCCACGCCGATATCGTTCAGGCCCAGGTTCTTATCAATCTCCAAGATCACCGGGTCTTGATGGGGCCAGGTGATGCAGGGGATTACCTTGGGTAGTAAGCGACCGTCGGAGCCGAACCGCGGTCGTGGCTCGTAAAGCCAGACGAAGAGATTCAGCCACAAGAGGACGTCATGTTTCGACGCGGCCAGCATCGCCCGCCGAAAGCCCTTATCCGTGGCGCAGCGCCGAAGCACGCCCTGCCGATAGGCCAGGTTTTCCTTGAGTCCCTTGGGGATGTTCGCGTAGAGGCCCATCTAGGGAACCACCCGGAAACTTCCAGACTTCCCCGGATGGATTGGCTTCCAAGCCGTGCCGCGTTGCTCCCAGCCGGTCTTAACTTGTGACACGGTGTCACTACCTTTAACTGGCTCTCGGGCCAGTGCCGCGGCCAGCGATAGCAAAGCCTCCGGCGGACCCTCAAAGTCGAGCGTCAGCCCCTTAATCTTCAACGTCAGTTTTCCTGCCACGCTTTTGGCCTCCATATCCGAGCCATTCCAGGTATTCTTCGTCAGTTTTATATGTGTCATCCGTAACGCGAGCCGGGATGACGCCCGGACCTTTAGGGAAAAAGACGCGATAATTCACCGGAATGGATGGTTTCTGCGAATATCCGTCGTGTCCCATCGCGTCCTCGCCAGCAACGTGCATTACAAATATTACCCCATCTCCTTCAAAATCCGGTCAATGTCGCTGAAATCTTCAACTTCGTCGGCCGATTCGTCTTTATCCGCGTCCTTCCCGTCGGCGGTTTTCTTCACGGCGCCGGTCAGGGCCTTATAGAGTTCATCCGGCTTATTCGCCCAGTGCTGCAGCTTAATCGCCGCGGCTCGACTCGGGGCCGGTCCATGGTCGGCGGTCAGAATATCGTCAGCCGAAATCAGGATCGGCTCTAGGTTGTTCTTTTGTCGGGCCTTACGCGCCATGGCGGGGTGGGCGAGTATCCAGTCGTTTTCGATTTGCGTGTCGGCTTTAAGGGGCAGTGTGCTCAGGGCCTCCTCAAACGTCCGGGTGGCAACGACCTTTTCGACGATCGTATCGACCTTCTCCTGTACGACTTGCTCGATCTTCGCCGCCTCGGACGCTTCCCATTGGGCGTGGAGCTTGTGTTCAGATTCCGGCCCGGCATAGCCGAATTCCTTCATGACGACCCACTGATTTTGACCCCAGCCCTTGCCGTTTTCCTTCTTCATTTCCCGCATCCGGGCCCTAAAGTCCTTGTAGCGACCTTCCCTGTCCATTCGCATGAAGAACTTTTTCGTGACCGTCAATCGCTTTGGCTTTTCCTTTTTCAGGTCTGGCGACTCGACCAGAGTTTGTGACACTGTGTCACAAACTAAAGATACGCCATCCTGGCACTCAGGATTTCCATTGCTCATCCGTGATTTCCTTTCCGTGGAAGTAATCGCCCAGGCATTTACAGGCGAAACGCATGGCGGCGTCTTGGGTTGGCGGTAATTCAGTGTTGATTACCGTAGCCTTTACACTGCCATCATCCGAGTCACCAGATAAAAAGCCTTTGGGGTGGGTGTACGAGTTGCACATTTCGATAAACCGCATGGCCAACGCCACCCGCACCGGAACGGATTGAGCCTGATTCGGAGCCATCATATACGTGCTCCGCGGCTGATACCCGCCCTTTTGAACGGGGCCAACTTGCTGGCATTCCCCGCTACTGTCGGTTGTCCCGCCCATATAAAAATCCATGAGGTTGATTCCCGGAATCTCGTAACGCCCGGCATTGTAATCCTAATTTTATCCGCTACAAGTACGTTTGTGACACAGTGTCAACTTTTACCCGGTGCCATGACCAGGGACAGACGACGCCATGCCAAATGGAGGTGATGAATGAGCGGAAGATGCCGAGACTGCGGAGAAACAATTGACGCGCCGCGTGCGTTGTCAAAACTCTATGACGTTTGCGACCCGTGCTGGGAGAACCGCATTTGGGTCACGAGTGGCGCGGTTCCATACGGCGAGGAATTCATCGACGTTCAGCGTGCGATGGAATCACGAAGCGGCGGCGCAAAGCACCTGATTCAAGCATTGAAGGAGATTTACGCATGAGCGAGCAAATGAGCCTAGATACCCGCGAACGCGACACTGGCGGAAACTACATAGCGGACCACGACACCTACCCGCAAACAGTTTGGTTCGCCAACGGTCGCCGCGTGAGCATCGACCACACGGAAGTTAAGAACGAAATAGAAGGTGGCAGGGCTTACTTGCAGATCGACCGGAACTTACATCCGGCATTCCGAGGCCAGCCGCCAGTGGGTGACGTTGAAGGCTTTAAGTACTTGAATGCGGAATGCGGACTAAGCGGCTGCCAGTGGCTTACTGCGCAGCATCAGGTGGACGTGTATCGCAAGCAGATGGCTGAGGCGGAATCCGCCTGCGAGGCGAACAAAAACGCAGCGACGTATTGGTGGACACGCTACTACCGAGACACTAAGCAAGAGCGACCACGGGCTTTTGATTCGGCTACTGAGGAGTTTGCGGCATCGCACATTTCATTGCTTCAAGAGCGTGACAGCCTACGGCAAAGCCTGCAAGCCGTTGACAAGGAATGGCAGTCTCTCAAGGAAGCGGTAAAGGCGGCCGGGTTTCGCGCAGCAACAATCGGCGGCCAGATGACCCTATTGCCAGTGGGTGTCCAATGAATCAAGGGAGATGCACTTGCGGCCACGCCGCTGCACGGAGGATGGATGGGCACTTGTGACACCGTGTCACAATATAAAATTGCCTATCTTAACATGGTAAAATTGGATGGCGAGCTAGAGGGTGGATAGTTAGGTACCCGTGCGCGGAAGGCGGCGGGGGTCTGGTTCAATCCTGGCCGGGCGATGGGTCCCTCCGGCCTCCAATCCAAAACGAATCCAAACCAGCCGATCAACCTCGAAACTGCCAAAAGGTGCGACTTCTACCTAGAACTACCACGTTTTGGCGCTGCTGACCGGTCATCGAGGGCCGATTAGTCTCAACATGACCTCGCCAGTCTCAATAAGGACAATGCCGAGACGGCTGCTGGCTGATGGGCCGCGCGTCCGATACCTCGCCACGCAAGGCATCGACCCACCGAGCGACAGGTAATTAGATAGCCATCTAACCATCTCCCCTCCAATCCCCTCCTTCCGGGTCATTCGCAGTTATGACACCGTGTCACATATTCCACCTGGCCGCTATCCGTTAGTGACATCGTGTCACAAGTCGGGTACATTGTCCGCGGTCCTTCATCCTTTTGGAGTCTATCGCCATGAATCGCCGCTCTTTCCTCGCCACGTCAGCCGCTGTCACGCTATTGCCCGGCCTGCCATCGACCATTGGCGAAGCCGATCCGCCGCAACAGGTTATCGCCGAGTTGGGCTATCCGGTATTTGCCACGATCGGCTGGTATCGCTGCCTATTCCCTGGCAATGCGACCGTCGGTTACGCCACGGTTTGCGCCAAATCACCCGGGACGGCAAGCGAATGGACCGTCTTTAACTGCACCGCCAAGATCCTGACCGATTCGCACGGCAATCAATACACCGAGATAGATTGCAGCCCGTTCGCTCCTGGTTGGTTCTTACGCAACGAGCTGTCTTAGCCGGCTGCGCCGCTTCGCGTCACCCCTTCGCTCGCTCTCTGTGTCGCTCCCTCTATGGGTGGACGATAGGTCTAGCGTTTTAGACTTTCCGTATTTCATGTATTGACAGTTAGTCGCCAGCCGATAAGATTTGTGACACTGTGTCACTTCCTCGCAAACACGGAGAATCACTACCATGCGAACGAAATTCAGAGCTTCCCCTTGGAAAGACAATCAGAACGATTGGCACGTCATGTACCTTTGTGCCGAGTGTCGCGGCCTGCAAAAGACGGTCACCGGCCATGTCGTCGATGTCGGTGCTGGCTCGCAAATGTGGTCCGGTATTCGTGGCTTGTCCGGCCTGAATCAGGTTGTGGCGGAGTTCGCTGCCGAGCTTCTTAACCTGCCAACTTGGGTTTGGTGCGGCAATACCGTTCGGTTTGATGGCGACATTATGGGTGAAATCCTAGAAAATCAGCCACGTCAGCCGGGCGATAACTTCCTCGTGCCTCGTAACGTCATGGGCTGGGCCTTGGTTGATGGGCGTCGAGCTGTCGAATGGTTCTGCGATGCCGAAACCGCCCGCATTTGGGTAATGGCAACCGCTGCCCGCGATCTGGCCGCTTCCGGTTATGTCCTAACCAATGGCATTTGCTCTGATTGCGGCCTGCCGCTCGATGAATACGGCCAATGCTCGTCTTACCTCACTGGCTGTCCTTGTGCGGCCATCGTCGGCCCGTTGGAAGCTGTTTAACGCAGAGGGGCTGCCCATTGGGGCGGCTAATGCGGCCTGGCACTTCGCCAGCCGGTCCCCAGCCCGGAGCAACCATCATGCAGCAATTCACGATTACAGGCGGTCGCGGCTACTATCGCGTGGACGTGTACCACGCTGGCCGATACATCAACGGTGCTTGTGCCGACACGGCGCTCGCAGTGATCGACTGGGTTCATACCAATCACCCAGGGGCCAGTTTCATTGATAATTTCGCAGAGGATTGCGACATCGGCGGAGAGGGTTAGTATTTGCGTTGTGACACCGTGTCATAACCCTGTTTTCTACTTTTCAACGGAGTTTTGCAGATGATTAACAAGAAGAATCTCTTAGGTAAACGCCCCGAAGAACTAGGGGCCAAGGATGCCATCCACACGGCTATCGTCGCTGTGCGAGCTGGCGGACCAATCGAGCCAGGGCAGCGGTGCGGCCTGAATGAGTTTCGCGAGGCCATACCCAATCCCAAGGGTCCAGGCGTCGCCGATCCGTTCGTCAAAGGCACGATTATGACCGGCCAATCGTTCTGGCTCTTACTGGCGCAGGACGAAGTACCTAATGTCCAGCACGTCTGGCAGCATCCTGACTTGGATTTCTCACCGCCAACACGCGAGACGGTAAAGAACGAGCTATTGGAAGAGATTGCCGGCACGCTTCGCGTTACCTATGAGCAACTAATGGCGGCCTGCGCCCATGCCGCCGAGAACAACGACCCGGCCACATACCCCGGCACACTCTCCGAGGAGGAGTTGGACGAGGCTTGGGTGAGGGTCGATACCTACGACCTTTGGGCCCAATGGTCCGAAGAAGCGAGTTTTGAATTTGAGAACGAGGGATCAGCTTGCTGCCCGGAATACTGCTATCCCGAGTGCGAGTTGTTCAAGGTTCGCGAGCCTCAACCCGCCTAATCGCAGAGTGGCCCCGGTCGATCCGGGGTTAATGCGGCCGGCTCACTTCGAGCTGCCCTATCACAAGCCCAGGAGTAAAACGCAATGAAGGAGCAACAGTTTGCCAATCTTGCCAATGGTGGAAACGCGATTTCGCGGCAGGCGCGTGAGGCGTTTGCTGCCTTTGATCGCAAGGACGTTGAATCCTGCCTCGACTCCCTGGAAGGTGTCATAAGCGACTGTGACACAATCCGCCGCAAAGCCAAGGAGATGCAGAGTGAGTTAGAGGCAGAGAAGGGCAAGGCCTAATGTTCACCCGCTACCTTATCGACCTAGCCAGCGTTATCGCCTTGGGTGGCGCGCTGGCTGTTCTTATTGTGGCCGCGGCAATGGTCGCAGTCTGGACCGTCCAATGACCATCGGCCGACCTAAAACCGGTGCCATGCCAGCCCGCTCGCTCCGTGTCCCGGACGACGAGTGGCTGGCATGGAAACAGAAGGCATTTTTAGCCCACAAGCCGCTATCCCAGTGGCTGCGGGATCTAGCGAATAAGGAGCAAACAGCCGTGAGTTACGATCTAGTCCCCCTCGCCAACGGCCTATTCTCGATCAAACTGCCCGACGGAACGCGGGAAGGCACGCTGATCGAACCGGATGGCGTGACGCTCGAACGAGCCGAACAACTCTTAGATGCCCTGGACTCAATCAGCCAGTCGCGTCGTCTAGTTTGTGACACCGTGTCATAAGGAGCTAGTCATGCTCGCCCGTCGCGCCAAAAAGTATCAAACCTCAACAGCGGTCATCCGCCGTTGGGCCTGCCAGACGCAGCAGGACGCTCTCTACAGCCTTCTTGAGGTTACCAGCCTCTATGGTCTGCCGAGGCGTTATCTAGTCGTCCAGAAACTCCGCGAAGGCGGAGAGGTGGTTATCAGCCGCCATCGCAAACGAACTTCCGCCGTGAAGGTCTTGCAGCGCGTCGCTCATGACTAACACGGCTCTTACACGAAAGGCCAATTACATGACCGAGACAATTCATCCAACCCTACCGAGCGACCAGGAGATAGTCTCCGACTGGAACGCCGCCAACCAGGAGATTCAATCCTGGCTGCGAGATGAAGTGCAAAACTTCATTCGCTACAAAGTTGGCGAAAACGGTGGCATCAGTCAATCGGAACTCACCGGCTACGCCACGGGACTTGTCGCCCAGGGGGTTGCTCTTTTAGGCGCTTTCTATGGCCGATCCGAACAGGAGCAACGGGAAATAGCCGCAGATGTCGTCAAGCAGATGTTGAAGAAGGTCTTAATCGACGGCAGGCCGGAATGCCAATGCCCAACCTGCCAGGCACGCCGCGCCGCCGAGTCGCCAAACTGTCCACCAGACGCTATGTCGCAACTGTGACACTGTGTCAGTATTTAATAGGCCAAACCAGGGAGGGAAAGGATAGCCAGTGCTCGTACTCACCCGAAAAATCGAAGAAGGCGTAAAAATCGGACCGGATATCGAGGTGCGGATACTGCACGTTAAGGGCAATAAGGTGCGATTGGGCATCATCGCCCCTAATAACCTAGTAATTCTCCGCTCCGAACGTCCAGATAAACCCCCGGACGAAAGGCCGGAAAAGTAGATTTATTCACGGCTTCTTAACCGTCAGTGCCACAAAACTGACGGTTTTTTCATGCGCTGGCCTGATTTTTGCCCCGCCGTCACTTGCTTTTCTGCTAGCGAGCTAGTTACTATTCATACGCTTCAGGGGCCTCTGCTGCTAATATCCAACCATGCACCACTTCGAGTACACAGTTGATGACATTCAGAAGTTCTCTAACTTCCGGCCGGACTATCTGCGGCAGGCCGTGAGCCGGGACGGCGTGAAGCTCGCCAATATCGCCGACGTAGCGATCTGGCTATCAGCTAATGGCAAGCCCAAAATCAGAGCTGAGATGGCGCGCAACCTTCTCCCGGCCGTGTTCGGCCTAGAGAAGCGATCAACCCGAGACACCGCGGGGCTCCTCGCCCAAATCTCTAACCTCGACCTACTCTTGGAGATATTCAAGCGGGCCGACGCATCGCGTCACGCCCGCGCTAAAGGTATCTCGAAGAATCGGGCCAGCGGCTAGTGAAAGATCACCAACTCTGGGTGCTCGGCGTCAAACTGATCCATTTCACGCCGGGCGCCAGGGGCATCCTTCGCCAAACGGGAGGCGAGTAAATCGCCCACCGCTCGCTGAACTAGTTTTAGTTCAGGGAACGGCAGTTTTCCAAAATGCCTCTCCACATCATTCGTCAGGCGGTCCTCGATCGTCGGTAGGGGAATGGCTACAGCATTCACGGGAATATCCCTTCTGATTATGTCGCATTCACTGGCGATTCCAGCGTTCCTTGCCGGAGATCGGCGCGACACCCCGTTCCTATAATCCTCGCCCAGGATTATGCACACCTCTTGGACTAGTCTGGTCCATTAAAGAATACTGATGATTAGTGTACAAAATATAACTGCTAGCACCAGTAGGGTTTACGGAACCAAAAAAGTTTTCCAAATTCTTGCGACCGCTCGGCCCCCAAACCGGACAATCGCGCAGTTTTTCCGAGTGCGAACAGGCTACCATCATATCGGGGGATGTCAAGCTTTTTGCCAACACTGTGTCACGGAATTACGGAAATCCGCAGTACGCTAGCGTATGGGTGTACGACCGGGTGTAGCTACCACATAGTCACTATCAACCAGCTACAATCGCCGCATATTAGGGTGTAGTGCTGACACAGTGTCATAATATCTAACTCAGTTGACACTAAGGCTTTAAGTCGTACAATCTGCGGCACCGGCATTTCACTTAAAATCCTGTGTCCCGTTAAGGGACGTGCGGGTTCGAGCCCCGCTCCGGCTAATGACTTACGACCGATACAGGACAAAAGGAGTAAATGCCATGTACACCACTCATACACCACTGGATTTTGCCATGCGACCCGACAAACCAACCCCAGACTTCCCCCTATTCGCCCACGCCTCCGGTAAGTGGGCTAAGAAGATCGGCGGCCAGACGCGGTACTTCGGTCGCTGGGATGACCCGGCAGCCGCCCTGAACGCGTACAAGAGGTTTTGTGACACCGTGTCACAACCCGGCCTAGATGGCGACCTAACGCTAGAACGGGCCTGTAGCCTCTTCCTGGCGGCCAAGGACGAGGCATTACAGCGGCGGGAGCTATCGCAGCACTCTTTTTCGGGGAAAG